>CERI01284279.1_pt1 | contig 17081 bp, 6 predicted proteins | sample 350261 | NCBI WGS metagenome assembly CERI01 (sample SAMEA2620979, study PRJEB7988) | marine metagenome | isolation source: saline water (ENVO:00002010), including
CCCCGCCAAGAGGCGGGGCAGGAGGTAGGGAGGGGGGCGGTGACAAAGTCGCAACAGCAGCGGCGCCACCGTCTTTGCCAACGTTTTGAAACGGCCAAACCCGAAGAGCAAATGCCACCCCTGTGCCCGCGCCAGAAAACGCCACTGCTATGAACAAATATATGACGCACTGAAGGGGCGAAAAGGTGCTTGACTTTGTGAGCGGCTCGGAAGAAATGTTATCGCCGATTGCCCGAGGGTGATCCTTGAGTAGCGGTTGAAGCTGCACGACCGGGACGCGCAAGCGCTTTTCGCGTGGTGCAACATGCTGGTGTTTCATGACCACGTTCTTTTAACTATGTGTGTAGCTTACAACCTTATCTTTAGTACCATCACAATAATCATCGCTTACTTTGTACCGGTCCCCGCCCGCGCCGAGTAGGCCCCGTTTCTATCCAAGTCTTCTACGAGTGTCATGTTTGCAAACACCATGCCGGTATCGAGGTATATCAAATCACAGCAGCCGGCGTCGTCGATTTGATACGCCGCTGCTCCGTTTTCTTGCATGTGCAGGCAGCAATCGGGTTGTGTCACACCGCACGGCTCCTCCACAATGCGCAGATTGTTGACGCCGTGAGTGTCCATCCACTTGTTGGGATGGAAGACGCAGGCCGTCGGCGGCGGCGGCGGCACGCCGTCTGTCGGCGGCGGTGGCGCCAACGGAGGAGGCCCTGGCTTTGGTGGAGGCGGAGACGGAGCCGGCCGCACCCCCGCCTCCGCAAAGGGCCGCTCCATGAGCTTAATGTCATCGAACCACACCTGGCGCGCTTCGCCAAGCAGAGTAATGCGAACGCGGTACGCTCCAGACATCTGGTAGAGCTGCAAGTCGGTCGCCGTTGGCACGTGGCACACGATGGTGACCGTCTTGCTTTCCGGTATGCCGACGATCTCGTCGTTGCCCTGGGCGCACGGCAGCGGCTCGTCGCGCGTGCCATACAAGTCGATCCGCTTGCGGCCGACGAAAAACTGCGAAAGCTGCTCATTGTGTGGCAGCTTAATGTGGATGCCCCACAAGAACGAGCCTGGCGTCGGTCGGAAGCGCAGCTCAATGTACGGGTCGCGCGCGTTAGATGCGTCGTCCGCGCAGCGACGCCCGCCGTTGATGCAGTTGGCTGTGAGGCTGCCAGTCTGGCAAAACAGCGGAGAGTTCGGCAGGCACGCGCGCGCGTGCTGGTCGGTTGTGGCCAGCGCTTCCTTGATATACGGCAAGTCGGCGGTGTAGTACCCAAAGTCGTCCAACACGTCGGCATAGAGCTCGGACAACAGCTGGACTGGCAGGCGGTAGGTCGACAGCGTCGAGCCAGAGGGCACGAGGTACGCAAAGCCAGAGGGCAGCGCCGGAGACGGAGGCAGAAGCGGCGGCGGGCTCGGCCGGATCGCGACGATCGGCGGCGCCGACGGCGGCGATTTGAATCTCATGAGCCAACGGTTGGAGAGCTCTATCGCCAGCCGCTCGCAGCGTGTCGCCTGCGACAGGTAGTACACGGATGTGCACATGCGCTCTTCCGCGCGCCGGATTTCCGCCATAACCTCGTTCTGCTCGTACACGTATGGCGGGGACGGCGGCGGCTTGGGCGACGGCGGCGCAGGAGGTGGCCGTGGATTGGGAGGCGGAGGCGGAGGCGACGGCGACGGTACGGGTAGCAAACGATAGAGCCAATGGTGCGCTCCGTATGCTGTGGGCCTCGATATCAGCATCAGGTCGTGCGGGCTGCACTGGCCACGCGCCGGCGTTTGGTACGGGCGTCGCGTGCACCCCGGGCGGCCGCTTGCCTCCACCAATTCGCTGCAGCGATAGAGCGGCAGCGCCTCGCGGCCGCTGAGCCATTGGTTCGCGCTGCCCAAACCGTCGACCAGGGCCAGCTGCTCGTTGATGCGCACGACGGCGTCGGTGCTGACTTCGCGGTTGTACCAATTCTGCTGTTGCCACAGAGTCGCGTAGAAGCTCGGCGAGCCGGATGGAATCGGTATGAAGATGGAACCGAACGTGCTGCCCGCACTGCACTGCACGCTTGGAAGATCGGCGCACTCCTGCTCGCGGAAAACGGCAATGTCGTTGAGGCGGTACATGCCGGCGCGGATGTTCCGATCCGCCGACGACGTCACGTAGACCCACGATCGCAGCGACCGCTTGACCCACGCCTTGTCGGCGATGTTCTCCTCGCCGCGAGCCTCCGCCTGTGCGATCAGGTTGTTGATGCTGAATCGGTCCTTGATCTCGGTATCGTAAAGATCCTCCTCAAAGTACTCGGGGTTGCCGACGGCTTGCTCGATCGACAGCTGCTTGTGCGGGTCGCACCAGATGTCGCGCTGCAGCCGGAACGGCGCGTATTCGGAACGCCGCAGCATCTCGTCCACAAGATACTCCTGATTGTTGACACAGTACTGGTAGGCGAGGCCGTCGGCCTCGTACAGACCCTCGGGACAGCTGTTGAATTCGGACATGCGCATCGACCGCAGCTGCTCCAGTGAGCCGTACGCCACGATTGGCGCAAAGTCCGTCAGTGGCACGTCGACACCGGCGCTTGTGCGGTACGAGTCAAAGTTGCGATCGTACTGCCTGCTTGTCGGCACGCGGTAGCCCGCCGGTCCGGCGCCGGTGAAGTCCAAGTCAGAGATCGCCTGGTTGGGTGCGCCGCCGCAGATGCGGTCGTAAAGCTCGATCGAGTTGAAGTTGGTCACGTCGATCGCGTGACCCGTCATTGACAGCTTGATCTCGAGCATCGCCGCCACAAACATGTTGCGGTCCCACCTGCCGCTGTGGGTTGCGTGCTGGTTCTCCATGCCCGCCCGAAAGGCTTCGCTGTTGCGGCCCGGTGACGTGCCCGCGTCCGACGCAAAGAACTTGTGCATCTCGTAGCACGCAAAGCGCCAGCGTCCGGTGTGCCGCGACTCGATGACGCGCGCGCCCAACGAGTCGGGCTCCATGCCGCGGCTCGACAGGAACGCGCGAGTTATTTGTTGGGGGGTTACCTGTGCAGACGTGGTACAAGTAAGTAACACATGTATATTGCATTTTTAAGTATGGTGAGTTGCTCACGGTAAAGTCGGCAATGTGGCCGGCGATCGACGCGCCCATGGAGCTCGTCGCCACGTGCTTGAGCGCCGGGAACAGATCGTTGAGGCGTCGGCGCATCTCAATGTAGCCGTCGGGGTCGTCGTCCACGAGCTCTTGGTACGCCGACATCTCGATGGGTGGCGGCGGCGGCGGGGAGACGTCGTAATTGAAGCGCACCTTTGGAAGCTTGAATGAGGTGCGCTCCAGCTCGATGGCGAACGACACCTCGCCCTCCGTTGGAGGCTCGTCTCCGCACGCGGCCTGGACCATCGCGAAGAAACAGGAGGTGATCTGCGCACACGCACGCGACAGCACACGGTGAGCGCCACATCAAGACACGGTAGGTGCGAGTGGCGAACGCACGATTTGATCCAGCGTCATCGCCGACGCGAACGCCTCAGAACTGCATATATCTCTGCGCGGCTCGAGGTCCGGACCAGAGAGCGTCGAAATGTGCGCCTGGTTGACCAGGTCGAGCAAGGTCGGGTCCATCATGGCATACGACTGGCCAAACGCCTCGTTGAACTGGCTCTGCAGCTCGTCAATGTCCTGGTAGCCCTTGTCGAACAGACCGTTGTAGTCGCGCAGCATGTCTTCGTCCGAGCAAATAGTATGGACCTGAGATAGGAATCCGCATGGGTATGAGACGCGTGTCTTGGGAACGCAAACATGGCGTTGAGACATACCCGGTGGTAGTAACAGGTCAGATCTAGGCCGCCGTGGAAGCTCGGATCCTCGCACTCGGCAAAGTGCTGGGCCGCGTTGGGGTGGTCGCCCGGGAAGCCCTCGCACTTCTTCGGTCGCCTTGGGTCGCCAAAGCACACCAGGTCAAACGGACCTGGCGGACACACGCCAAAGAAGTCGCAGAGCGTGGACGTCAAGAAGTTGTTGATGCCGGTGATCATCTGGTTCACCGCCCACTGCGACCAGTCGATGATCTGCGAGTTGAGCTGCATGACGATGAGCTCGAACGGATCGCCATTCTCGCAGCGTACGGCGCGCGACGTCGAGACCTTGCGCCACTCGGGCTCGAGTGTGCTGATGAAGCTGCACATGCAGCCCGCCAACCCATTGTTGCCAAAGCACACGGCGATGAGTCGGATGACCGTGAACAAGTCCTCGTAGATGCCGTCCCGGATGTCCACGATTGTCGTAATGGCGTTGTTGGAGCAATACTGCGAGCGGCAAGGCATTCACAGTGAGTGGCAAATCGGATACGTGAATTGCTGCATTTTTCACCTGATCACACAATGCACACGTGGGTGGCGCTCCCGCGCCGTGGCGCGCCGTGCGCTCCAGGTATCGACATTTCTGTTCACAAAAAACATGAATGTAAGTATCAAATTTGTTAAATCTATGTGTGTGTGGGTGGACCACCCGACGCCGGCCAGCAGCTTGGATCGACACGCTTCAGAAGTTCTGCATCAGGCCAGTTTGCACTTTTGCGGCGGTTGACTGATGGCCAGCACGGGCGTAAATTGGTGTAGTGCCACGCCCGGCGCCTGTCCTCTGCATCTTGCAGATTGTACTTGGCAAGGGGAATGATGTGATCGATGTCGGTGTTGAACATTGTCATATCGTCAGTCATCTGGTCGTGCAACCACTTGCTAAGCTCTGGTTTGGACAAGCCACAGATTGCTATCACACTTGCATCTTTTGCAATCTTCTTGCGCCGTTTGAATGCGCAGTAGAAACGGTTGCGCAACCGGATGGTCATCAAGTACTCGGGGTCTGTCTCGCGCCGCTTCTTTAGCCGAACAAGCTCACGGTCCTTGTTCTCGCGCTTGCCCCTGGTTTTCTTCTCGATCGCCTTGCCTTCTGGTGTACGCCGCTTCTCTGCACGCTTTGATTTGTTACCATCCTTGTTGATCCAAGCGTTGTACTGTTTAGCCCTCTTAGCCTTTGTGGTTGCTTTTTTTGCAAAACGTGCATCCGCACCGCGCTGCCGTGCACGCTTCAAAACCTTTGCAATGGACGAAAGCACAAGATTGTGCACCAACCCATTGTTTTCTCGCCGCTGATTGCCCCAGCGCACGTAGTTGGTCGGCATCGGATAGTGTTCCATTGGCGTCGAGTGGTCCGTGTGTGTGTGTGTGTGAAAACAAGGAGCGTGCGGGGTTTAAGGGTTAGCGCTTCGCACCTGCGTGCAATCAATCGGATCGTAGCACATCATGGCCGGGTCGGCGTTGCCGTCGCCGTCGTGGTCCTCCGAACCAGTGAGCAGCACGCGCGGCCACACGATGTTGCCGCTGATTTCGACGGTGCTGATGTCGCCGTGCTTCACATCGAGGCTCAAGCCGCACACGAACTTGGAGGCAAAACCACTGCGCGGACACAGCGACAAACACAATTAAAAGTACAGTTGTGTGTATGAAGGTAAGAGAAATAAAGGCCGGTGTCAGCTTACTCCATGCAGCCGATCAGGCCGTCCATGAAGGCCGCGCCGATGCGATTGGAACAGCCCTCGTTGTAGCTGCTATCCATGTCGACGCAGATGCCGTGCTTGCCCGAGAGGAAGGCCTCCTCCTGATCCGGGTCGAACGCGCCGGCCGAGCCGCCCGTCGTGTTGAGAAAGGTGGAGTCGCCGTCGTCGGTCGTGAAGACGGTGTCGTAGAGGATGTACCGGGTCTGGCACATGTAGTGGCTGTTTGTCAACGGGTGGCGCCCGCAGATCATGCAGTCCGAGTGCCGCCGGCACGGAACCATGTAGCCCGAGCGCGCAATCGGCATGCCCTCCTCGTCAAAGCCCGGCGCAAAGTGCGCGACCGGCGATCGACGATGGTCCTTACGACAGGAGATCGCGTTTCGCTGCAGCAAGCCCTTGGGGTTGTAGTGACCAATGTAGTAGAGGTGGGCGGCCAAATTCTCGGGTGTCTGTGGACAAGACGGTGGTTAGGGTGAGACAAAACACAGTTTAGGTGACAGGGTGCAGTGCACTTACCGCAATCCAATTGTCCTTGCGGATGGCGCCGTGCATGGAGCGCGCCAGCTGGCCGGCGTCGGTGTTCATGTAGTAGTACAGGAAGCCCATGTGCCGCCGCTGGTCGACGCACTTGAGAATGGTGCTCACAGTGCGCGCCACAGGGTAGTTGCACGACGAGATGCACTGCGGGCACACGGCGTGGTTGCACTTGTGCAGCTTCTGCCGAATGACCTCGCGGCACTCCGCCTCCGTCGCTGTCGCATTGTCGAGGATGAGCTCCCTGAAAATGTCCGATTGGCAGTACGGTCGGTCGGGGCGTATCCACTCCTCCATCTCGTAGATGCCCGCGCGGATCGTGCGGTCGGCGCTGACCGGGCACTTGTGCACGGCGCCGTCGTTGTCGAAGCAATACGGCGCGCCCTCCTCGCTCAGCAGCTCGGCCGCCTCGGCCGACTCCGCGGCGTTCACGTTTACCTGAGAACCCCAGTAACCACAGTACGTGCCCTCGAGCGCCTCCCACGTACTGTAGCCCGCGCAATGCGTACCGTCGGCCGCGACCCACGGGTTGGGCGCGCTGATCGAGTTGCGTCCACACGTGTTGGTGAACGAGGGGATGCACAGGTCGATGGAGGCGGCGGTCTCGGCAACGGCAATCTCTAGCAACTCCACGCGCTCCTTCAGCTGCTCGTTGCGCGTGCCCAGGTCGACCTGGCGCGGTATCGCGGGCGGTGTGTTGAGCGGAGCCGGCGGCGACGACGGCGGCGGTGGTGACGTCGGCGGGCGGTAGGCGGAGAGGCCGAGATAGACGCGGTTGAAAAGATCGGATTGCACGCGCGCTTGCTGCAACTCGTTTTGTAAGCTGACGAGCTTGTCCCGCAGCTCCTGTCCCTCCATGTCGTGCTCGTGCAGATTGAGCAGCTCGCGTCCGAGGGCGCAGTTGCCCGAGGCCACCTCCAAATCGGGATTGCTCGACTGCGCCGTCGTATAATTCACGGAGACTCGCAGCGGATGGATCAGAATGCGACCCGCTTCGATGAGCGTATCGCGTAAATCCTGTCGGCTCTCGGGCGCGACCAGAACGACGATGCACTTGGGCTGCCACGTCGGCGGCGTGTGCGGCGAGAACTCCTCGTACTCGTTTCGACCGTTCCGGCACGCCGCGTTCCTATAAAACATGGTGATGGCATTCTCGGAGTCGACCTCGACGCAGTGCTCGCGACCGCGAACGGTTCCGAGCGCCACGAGCGCGCGCGAGTTCTCGTGGTCAAACTGGGACGAGTGGTCGTGGCAGTGCTTGTTCTGCAACCAGAGTCCTTCTATAAAGGTGGTATCGGGATAGCCTTGCTTGGACTCGAGGATGGCGGCGGAGATGGTCAGCCAGCCGGTGTCGCCTTCGTGGAGGACCGCATCGAGCAGTGTCTGGTCAATATCGTGGTAGATCATGCGCGAGCTTGGGGTGTCGAGTATGGGTGGTATTCCCGGCATCGGCGGCGGCGAGGACGGAGGCGGTGGAGGCTTGGGCGGCGACGGCGGTGGGCTCGGCGGGCTTGGAGGCGGTGGCGCGTTCGGTGGCGGCGGGCTCGGTGGCGGGGGGATGCGTGGCGGTGGGCTCGGCGACGGCGAGATGGGAGGGAACGCTGGGGCTGGCGCGGTGTAGGGTAGCAGCGGTGGCAAGGGGCTTGGCGGCGGCGATGGAGGCACGATTGCGGGCCCGTACTTGATGCACAACCCCGCTCGGTGCGTTGGCGGCGCCAGCGGTGGCAACGACGGCGGTGGCGGAAACGTTGGGTACGGCGGTATGGTCGGCGATGGCGGCTCCTGCGGCATGGGCGGTGAGCCAGGAGGCGGGCTTGGGCCTTCTGCCAAAGAAAGGTGCGGTCCACAGAAGCATTCGTTGATGGAGTTGCCGTCGGCGTCGTCGCGCTCCAGGTCGTAGCCCCAACGCCCAAGCTCGTAACAGCGGTAGGCGCACGACGCGGCATTCTCCGCTGTGCGGTGGACGATGATATCCAGACGACCATCAAGATCAAGGTCGGCGCAGATGATCCGCACCGAAAACGGACGTGGGTTGTTTGAATCACGCCCCGAGGAATCGTCGAGCTCAATGGAGTCGGCCTGCGTCCACGACGCGTCGCCGGTGGCCTTGAAGACGCGCGGCGAGGTGCCGTCGCCCGCAAGCACCAGCTCATACTTGCCATCGTTCATGTAATGCAAGTTACACAGCTTTGCGTCCTGTGCACCACCTCGCGTGTCCTCGAGCTCGACCATACGACGCGCGGCCGATCGCTCCGCGCCAAAGTACGAATTGACTTTTCCAGCGGCGGTGGTCACCAGGAGCGTTGGACCAACGTCGATGAGCGTTGCGGCAGCGGACGACGTGGGCTTCCCAACGATGTTGTCTCCGGTAGGCACTCCTGCTTGCGCCGGCTTTGGGAACAGCACCGTCGGCTGCGAGTGCTCGCGCGTGACGATGAACCCAGTACCACTAGCCTCGCCGTCAGTTCCACCGCCTATGCTGACGGGGCCGACATTGGAAGGTACAGCAGCTTGAGAAATCATGAAGCTGATCGGTCCCTGGTTTCGAATGTACGTTTCGTGCATGTCGGTCTGCAGTGGATCCGAAAACTGCTTGAAGTACGGCTTCGTGACATCGCGGCCAAAAGTCATCATGCGCTTGCCGCAGTCGTTTGGCGACAAGCCGACGACGCACTGTGCTCTGGCGGTATTCCCACCGGAGATGCTGCCACCAAAACTTGGCACGCCGTCGCCGCACCCTCCACCGCCATCACATGTCGCTGCGGCCTTTGTGAAGTTTGTCTCGTACGCGCTTGTCGCGCAGCTTGTCGTCATGGAGGCGAACCGGTAGCTCATGTCTTGCCATCGTCGGTTGGTATTTTGGGGGTCTGTAGTCAACGATCCAGCTCCCACTCCTGGCTGTTTCCATGCGTCGGCTTCCTGCCTCGAATTCCTTGCGCTTGCGCCGTCACTCAATTCCATCCCGGACGACCCCTCATCGCATACTCCATTGTTGCTGAACATGCAGCTGTTGTCAGCCACGATGAAATCTCCGGTGAGGCCCCAAACAAAAGCCCAGGTTTTGTTGTACGGTTCAAAGGTTTGCCCAATCGTGTGTCCGCAGTCCGTGCTGTCGGTGCCGCGCCGGCAAAGTGGTCCTACCACATCGCAGATGGGAACCTTGTTGTTGGCGCTTCCAATCCAATCGGGATCAGCGCACGTCTCGTCCGTCAACCGGTCGTAATACTTGCCAGTCAGCGTGCTATCGCACGGGTTGTATGAGCCCTCCACGTAGCGCCAGTTGGCAACCCCGGTGTTGACTTTGATGAAGTACTCCCCCGCCTCCTCTACGTAGAATTTGTTTTGGTTCTGCGTCAGTACATACGTGACGTCGTGTGTCGCTTCCCAGCGCGTGATGGAAATGGTGGATCCTGCTCGGATACCAGGCGCCACACGTTCATTCACGCCGGCGGTCTCAACGTCGTCCACCCATTCAAGTATCAGAAAAGACCCTTCGTATCTCCAGCTGGGCGCCGTGAACTCGGCATTCTGTGCGGCTGTTGTGATTCGCGCAAAGTTGATTGCGTCGCGCATGTGATCCAGAGGATCTGGTATGACCACGTCCAAGACGTTGGAAGCGTCGTAAATCGACTTTCCAACGTCGTTGGGGGGCTGTCTTGGCAAAACGTAGCATTTGACCGGTCGACCGCGAAAGAGCAGGCATACGTCTTTTTGGTGATCTGCCTCGCCGCTGTGAGCTACGACATCGACCGCCGCAACGTCGATGGCACCAACGTCGTCCACACCCCCGATGCGTTGCGGACGGTAAAACTGTAAAGCTTGTCCAGCTTCCGGGCGGCGTTCTTGACGATGATTTTTAGGAGTGCCCTTGAGCGTCAGCTCCACGACAGCCGGTTCCCAGAATCCGTTTGGCTGGTAGTTCCAGTGAGTACACACCGTGTTGTCGACGAATTTCACGCGTATCTTGTGGTGCGTGCGAATGTACGGGTGGTCGCTTGTGGGATTTAGAAACGTCGAGTGGTAGGACGCATGTATCTCGTCGCGATACTTTTGGGTAACCCTATCGTAATCCAGGGCCTCCACAGCAACAACGACGAGATCGGTGTTCAAGAACTTCTCGGAGTTGCAGTTGCTGGTGTCCAAATCTGCGTTGCGAGTTTTCAGGCGCAAGCGATCGCCAACTTCAAAGTCGGGACGCTGTATCGGTTCCACAAAGAATTCAAACTCGGACATAGTGTTGTAGTAAAACGGGATGTAGCAGGCACCACCAGCGTTTCCGGCTGCGCATCTGTCTGCGCCAGCGATGGAGACATCGCAACCGGGGTCGTTCTTGAGGCACTCCACCATAAAGTTTCCTCGGGCGTGCCGCTTACCCGTTTGGATTGCCGTATTGAAGCGCACTTTGAAGGTCTTCTCGATGTTGACGGGCCTCACAGCCGAGCGAATCATGTACGTGCGCCCTGCCAGATCGAGGCCGATCAAATCTGGGTAGGAGTTGCGTCCATCCATATCAACGATCTGCAGCGTGCGCCAGCCGTGTATTCCTGGAAATGTGACTTGTGGGTTGGCGGTATACATCGAGGCTGGATCGCAGTGTGAGTCACCGACGCATTGGTTGACATAGATGCCGTCGGACATGATAAGCTCGGCAAAGCCATCGTCGTTGAGATCGCCCACCGCCATTGCCGAGGCCTCTGAGCCGTAGACGTTGCGACCGATCGGAATTCCCGGCAAAAAGGAGTTACTCGTGAGCGTAGATCCTGGCGAGATCGCGTCAGCGCTACCGGAGTTGTGCATGTAGAACATGGAACGGTGGTCGGCGTGCCGATCGACCTTGCAGCATTGCGAATAGTTACCCGCGCTCGAATCAAGCGCGGTGCAATCGGGGTAGTTGTTGCCGACCAGGCCGGTGGTGTACGGGTCGACGGCGTCGTAGTCGCACACATTGTTGGGCGTTGAGGGGCAGAATTGGCTGTCGATGTTGTACGATACATACTGCGCTATTGCTGTGAATGGGTCGCACGGTCCAATCGCACACGCGCATCCAGAATCGGAGACCTGCAAAATTATCGCTTGAGTGTCGGGATGAACATCAAGACACCGATTCGCACATTCTTGAGCAGGATCGGCATCGTAGAGCGGATCGCCAGGCGCAAGCCGCGGTTCAAAAAGCCCATCAGGAGTGAGATAGTGGAAACTGTTGCAAATGGCGTTTGGAGTGATTTGTGACGGGCATTTCTTGGTGGAGAAGCCGTTGCTAGCCGTTCTAAAGTACCGCAGCTTGAAGCTGAGCAGATCGGTGCGACAGGTATCATTGGCAATCAGGTGGCCGCCCATCAGCGGATCGACGACGCGCTGCAGCCGGCGCCCGTACACCGCTTGCGTCGCGGTGGGAACCGGGGGAGGCGGGCTTGGCGTTGGCGAGGGCTTTGGAGGCAATCCGGGCGGTGGGCTTGGACAGCCCGTGTACGCGCGGATCGAGTGCCCACCCATCGCAACCACGTTGCCGCCGGCAAAGCGCGCGGTGAATCGTGAGTTTGGCGGCGCCCCCGAGTACTCCTCGACACCGTAGCAGCCGTTGGGGTGGTTGCGTGCGGCTTCGACGCACGCTTCTAAAGCCGCCGGTTCCGTCCAGTGCCGCGAGATGGCTGGCGCCGCGTACCCGAAATTAAAGAGTGTCAGCGTGGAGAAGCACGCGTAAAACTCGGACGGCGGCGGTGGCGCTGGAGGCGACGGCGGGACGCCCGGTGGCGGGGGTGGCGTGGGCGGTGGACTCGGTGGCGGCGGCGACGGGGGTGGCGTTGGTGGTGGTGGTGACGGCGGTGGCGGCGAGGGTGGGGGCGAAGGCGGTGGCGCCAACGGTGGCGCGGTCGGAGGCATGGACGGCGGAACCATGCTTGGGTTGCCCGGAACAAACGTGAAAACAATTTCGTTTGTGCTGGCGTTCAAGCTCGTGTTGAAATGCCCGAATGTAACCTCATTTTGTGTGTATCCTTGCAGCAGTAGTTCCGCATCTGTGGGAATTGCGCTTATTGTTGCGTCCATAGAATATGACAACGAAGCTCCAGTCACTTCAGATGCAAAGTAGCACCCATAGCTTGAAATGGTACCCGACCAATGCGCTTGGTTCCTTCCAACGCATTTGCGTTGAGTTCCTTTATCATCGGCCGCGTTCAGGACTGTCTGCGCGCAAAAGAATGCTACTTCACCCTCTCCAGTACAATGTTGATGTGCTCCGGCGCCGTTCTGTTGGTGGTAGCCACATGGCTCGCCCTTGAACATTGGAACACAGTATTTTTGTGCGCCGTTTGAGAATTGCCAGCCCCATGTCTCAGGGTTCCAAAACTCGAAGGCAATATCCAATGGATTTAGAGGATCAAAGCACCACCCACTCGCGCAATCGTTGTGGTCCTCACACAGCTGGCCTCCCCGACCAAGACGATTGGTACCGATGCAGTGATTCGGGCTGATGAAACCAATACCAAGACATCGGTAACCACTTCCACACGAGCTGGGCTGAGTTTCCGCGGTGCCTTCACTGGCCTCAAACCCTTGTCTCCCGCTGCAGTGCGCGCACATCGAATTCGCATAGCATCTTCCCCAATTCGTGTCTGGGGGATCCCAGGCTTTGGAAGGCTGACAGACACCTACTTTGCAACCATTCGCACCTTCCGAGCCAACGTAGCCAAAGCAGTGGGTTTTGTGAAGGAGAGCACTGTTAGGCCCAGTAGGCGACCAGTGCTTTTCATTGTTCTCGTAATAAGCGCCGACGCCACCACCACAAAAGTCTGCGGCGTTTGCACTGTCTTGGCTCGCACAGAACGAGTGTGATTCGTCGTCGGGAACTCTGTTGCATACTCCGGACGCGCAGTTCGCGTCCTGCGTGCACGCGTCACCAGCGAGAGCATTGTCGGTTTTGAGACACTTTCCAGCATTTCCATACTTCTTGCAGTAGAATCCAGTTTGACAATCGGTGCTGACGTCACAACCGTCGCAGTGCCCTACCAACCCAGAGCATATTCCATATGCGTCCGTTCGATATTGAAAGAAACAACGCCTGCTTGCGCACTGGCTGTGAGCCGAGCAAACTGAACCGTCTTGCGCATTGGCTGCGTACAGGCACCTCTCCAAGCGAAAGCCAAGGGAACAGCCGTTGGCGCACTGACACGCGGTCGAGCAACTGTCGCCTGGAGCAGTGAATGAATAGCACCTTTGTTCAAAGGGTTGTGGGCAAAAGCCACATTTGCCGCTGCTGCACTGACTTGGCTGCGTGCACCAATCGCCATCGGCGCCAGCGCCGGAATTCGACGGCCATGTGCACACATGGCCTTGGTCGTGGCAAACTGCATCCACCGGGCACTGGCAGTTTTCGGTACACACGGTTTGTGCCGCCTGGCGAGAATAGCACTTCATGTTTGTCGGATCGTTTGGGTTGCCAGGACTTGCCAGGCACGAGCTGCATTCCTCGCTGCGGCACTGTGAATCGGCGGTGCACCAGTCGCCAGATCCAGCAGAACCACTGTCGAACCTGGCAACGCTCACGCCCGCGTAGGAACCGGTCACGTGTGTGCACATTCTGTGATTCTCAACCGGGTCGACGGCCGTATGGCATTCGGCGCCAGCAGCGCAGATGCAATCCGCCTCGCAACTGAACCCGTAGCCCTTGTCGCCCAGACACTGGTTGACGTCGCCTCCAGTCGCGGTTCTGCCACACGCCGTGCACTTGTCGCCGGTCACACTGTCACCGGTCAAGGCGCATTCAGCGGTCACGGCAAACTCAGCCACCATGCGATCCGCCCAGCAGTGGTAGCCTTTATGTGCCTGGTCGTATGGGATGACAGGGAAGCCGAGCTGGTCGTGTGTCTGGGGATTGAACGCGCCACAGAACCCAAACTTTTGCCCCTTGCAATACTTGAGCAGCAAGTTGGTTCCCTGGTCGGGAAATTGAGCTGGGTCCGATGTCACGGACGATGCACACTGCCCGCTGTTGCAGTCCTGGTTGTTGAGACACGCGTGTCCGTCGGGCGCCTGACCGCTGCCGTCGTAGATGCACTGGCCGCGCGTGCACTTGAACACCCCAAAGGCGCGCGTGTTCCCCACGTCGCACTCGACGTTGCGAGTGCACGCATCGCACTCGATGCCGGGCGGACGACAGAACCCCTCGTAGCAAACGGAGCTGCCCTGGCAATGCTCGTCGTCCTCGCAAGCCTCGCCATCGGGCACACTGTTGGTCAAATCGACGGACGCCGGATTCTGGCTGAAGCGCGCGCCGCAGATGCACATGACGTTCACAAAGCGTTGCACCGTCCACGTGCTGGCATCCGCCGTCTCCGCGTCCATACACTCGTCGTGTGCCGGCAAGCACGCATCCTCGAAGCCGGTGCGCCGCTCGAGGCGACAGCGCTCTTGACAATTGGACGTCGTTTCCGCTTCCGAGGCTTTGTCGTACGAGATTTGATGCAACGCGATGCAGCAGTCGTTGTCGCTCGCGTCCTCGCAATCCGGGTATGGCCCACCCGACGGGTTGAGACGCTCGCGCGCCGTGTCCACGAGCGAGTCGCGGTTGAATTGGCGCAGCGTGTCGCGCTGAATGGTGCGTGTCATCTTGAGGCCGCCGTCGGCCGGCGTAGGGCACTGCGGCTGGCGCACGTACTTGTTGCGATGCGCCTGCACGGGCGGCCAGTACTCGGTCCCCGTAGTCGGATCGCGAATCCAGCGCCAGCACTTCCAATAGCTGTTCGGTATGTTCTGGTGGACGAGGCTCGGGATCGTTGGGAGCTCGTCGTCCATGCACCGAATTGGTGGCGGCGGAGGCGGCGACGGAGGCGACGGCGGCATCGGAGGTGGCGGCGACGGCGGCGGGTAGTAGAGCGGCATCAACTCAAGCGTCTCGATCATCTTGAGCGGCGTGAGCACGTTCCTCAGCATGTTCTGCGCGTCGTGCTCTGGCCGACAGTTGTACGTGTCGTCGTCAAACTCGGCCCACATGAGGCACGCATCCGTGCTGCTGCCGTCAAGCGTATTTGTGCACGGACCGGCTTCATCTGGCACACGCGGCGCGCGCACCTCGGGCTTTTGCAGGTGGCCGAGCCGCACGACACTCCGCGCGTACGCGTGCCAGCTGGTCCACAGCGTCATTTGCGAAGGTGAACGGACGACCTTGTACCCACGGCAAATACCCGTTGTGTGACCCCTTTCCTTGTAGTAGAATCCCATCATTCCGGTGGCGATGGAACGGATGCTTTCTGGTGTGTGTAGTGTTGTAGAGGCCGTTCCCGTCATCAGCTTTGTACGACAGTCTTCGTAATCTGACGTGCCAAATATCTCGTGCGCGTGGCGGATAACCACGCCGTTTTGACTCGTGTCGGATACGACGTTGGCCGGGATGCCCTCTGGGATGAGTCCGCCAAAGCCCAGGCCGTTTCCCAAGTTTTCAAGATCGGTATCACTGAGGCTGTGTTCGTAAAGGCGGGGTTTGCACTCCCAAGGGCAAAGCGTTGCGTCGAACGCGGCGTCGCGCTGCAACTCGCGCGAGATCTGCACCACGCCAAGGTAGTCGCCGCGGAACAGCGGCAACACCAGGTTACCTCCGCACGACGTCGGCATGGCGCACGACATTGTGTAGAGCCCATCGTCGTCCTGCGTCGGCAGCGCGTTGTCGATTGGCGACCACACGCGCAGTCGATCGCCGGGCGCACCGATCGGAAAGTTGGGCGGCAGCGGCGGATGCTGCGGCGGCGGGTGGCTCGGAGGGAGCGGCGGCGACGGCGGCGGCTTGGGGTATTGGATCGCGCTGCCTACAACGTCCCTCCATGATGTGAGGAGCACCTCAAAGAGGTTGCAGTCGCCAGTGCAGTCCGCTTGGCATTTCGCCGCGGCGTTTGCGTGGCCCGTGAGCACGGTACCTCCAAGCACGGCCTCTCCCATGTGCGTCCCCACGCGCCCTGGGCACCACCGCTTGTAACCCATGTGGTAGGCGTACGCGCCGTCGTTGCTGCTTGGACGCACGCCCTCGCACCAAAAGGCTGCGTAAAGCTGTATCGATGACGAGCCGCTGTCAACGAGCATGGAGTGTGACGACATGGCCAGCGGATCCGTGCCTGTGCATTTGCACGAGTCGCCGAGCGCCGCGCTGGAGTCATATTCGAAGCCCGCAACGTTGGCTTTGCCGATTTCCAAAAAGCATTTGTGCGCACACTGCAGAGCGCTCGTGGCACTTACACTGGTGTAAGACACTCCGGACCAGCGGATGCCGGGCTCGTACGCCTCCTTGTAATAGAGTGTGCCCTTCTCCGCCTCCTCGAGCGAGCTGTACCATCGCGGTGGGCCGATGGTGTACAAGTCGACATACTCGTTGACCCCCGCCCGAGCGCCGTTCTTGCTTGCCCAGTACATGGCGAGCGCGTTATCCGGAGGCTCCGGCGTTTGGGAATCGTAGCACGTGCACGTGGTTGTCGTCGCCGTCACCTCCACTTGCACATAGTGCAAGAGGTACCGCGTGCGCCTCTCGCCGCACGCACCGACGCATCGATCTTTCCAGAATTTGATGGCGTCTTGTTTCTGCTGCTCCGTTACAAACGGAAGCGAGTGTGAGAATTGCGGCACCATTTCACCGTCCAGATAGGTCTGGGGCGCGTTCACCCTCCAGCGGTTCATCAGGTGTGCGGTGGGCACGTCTTGCGCCGGCGACCCGACGAAACGACTGATCGAGTTGGCTGCTCCGTTGACGTAAACACTCGAGCCGACGACGTACTCGGCACCACGCTCGGCCGCCGCCTTGGCGAGGTAGAGGCGCGTGTCTTCCTTGGGCACGCTCTGTGCGATGAGGCCGATGCCCGACCAGTCTTCGTCGGCGTCGGATCCACTGCCCGTGCACGAGCACTCGCAGTAGTCGCGATCGATGGGCGGCAGAGGGTTGGGCGGCGGCGGCGGCGGCGACGGCGGCGGCGGTGGTGCGGGTGGCGGAGGCCTGTGCTGTGCGTTGAGGGCCTCGTTCATCCCAGTCGCTTGGTACGGCGGCGGCGG
>CERI01055064.1_pt1 | contig 17069 bp, 15 predicted proteins | sample 350261 | NCBI WGS metagenome assembly CERI01 (sample SAMEA2620979, study PRJEB7988) | marine metagenome | isolation source: saline water (ENVO:00002010), including
GATGATTTGAAACCTATTGGTGATGATTTGAAACCTATTGGTGATAATTTAAAAACATATTTAAGGAAAATGCCAAATATTGGAGAAGTTATAACTGCATTATTTTTAATTTTAAGTGTAATAGGTTTTTGTGTAACAAGTGCGATGAAACGTTCTCCTTCAGATATGAGTTTTTTGAATTTTGAATTAATAAAACAATCAAGTTTATTATATGTATTAATTCAAATTATTGGACTATGTATATTTATGGGATATATTCCTGAAAAATATGAAAAATTCATAGTACCGGTAATCGTAAGTTTAGTAGTGTATGGACTAACTGTAACTATGGGATATGCTCAAACTTCAGAGTGCGAAACTCCCAAAAGAAATATAATATACAGTCAATCAATAATTCCTGTAATATTGTGTATAGGTGGTTATTTTTTAAGTGTATATGTTCCTGGTGTAAGACAAGGTTTTTATGATATGATTGATGGTGGTACATATACAAAAGAATTAGGTACTTATGCTGCGAAAGGTTTTTGGACAGCGGCTGGTGTATGGCCTGGTGTATCATTAGCCTATTTTTTAATTCAGAAATATTCTTGTAGCAAAGAAGATGAAATAATGGTATCTGATGTAAAAGAAGAGGATGTTCCTCAAGTAATATAATTTTTTAATAATAAAAATTTTTTTTTACCAAATTTGCAATTTTTGAGAGATTTTAAGAATTGTTTTTCGTCTTGAACGGCATTTAGTAATGATTGCCAATTGCTATAATATTGTGCAATGTTTTTAGCAGTTGTGATAGATATACCAGGTATTTGTGCAATTTGTAATATAAAGCAATATTGTGGTGTAAGATTATTTTTTTTACATACATGTAGAGTTTCAATATAATTGGTAGTATTTTCCTTATCATAAGTATATAATTTTTTATCTTTTATCAATTTTCTATGAATCTCTTTAATTAATGAAATTGTTTCAATAACATTACCTGTTAAAAATAAAGCGATTCTATCTTTGAATTGAATTCTAATTATTAATTGTTTGAATATATTTTGAAATTGTAAATCATCATTATCAACTATACCTTCAAATATATATGCTTTTATAATAAAATCTGAAGAACAAATTCTTTTTTTTTGTTCAGAAAATCTGCCATCTGTCAATGAATGTTTTAAATCATTAATAGTCTTCCTTTCAATAATAACTATATTTTGATAATTATTTTCACCATGTATTTTTTTGATTTGAATATCACCAATTAATAGATTGTCATATGTAATATTTTCAAATGAATTTTCTAATTTTAATTGTTCTTTTATAGCTTGTTCGCGGTTGTCAATTATAATCTCCATCATGTTCAAATTTTTGTTTTTTATATTTATATAAGTAAGATATGGAACCTTATAAAATTGCTATTATTGCATGCTTGAGTTTGTTAATTGCTGGCCTTGGTTATTTATTATACACTCGTGAGTCATTCACATCTTGTGAATTTGACAATATTAACAGCGAACCTATGGATGATTACGCAACAATTAGTGAAGGTGATGAAGCTGGTGCCGTACCAAGTTGTGCGACCGATGCTCCTGCCACAACTGGTGAGCCTTCTCCATTAGATCCTTTCAGTTCTTCACCAAAGACCTTATTGGATTCTGAAGATGATCCTGTGACTGGAAACTCAACTCCTGTAGAATGTTTTCCCAAAGGTCATTTAAACCCTTCTGATTTATTACCAAGTGACAAAGCCTCCGAATGGTCGCACGCCAATCCTGTTGGAAAAGGAAGTTTAGATGACCAAAACTTTTTAAGCGCGGGATTCCATTCTGGAATTAACACTGTTGGTCAAAGTCTTCGCAATGCTAACATGCAATTAAGATCGGAACCAGCGAATCCTCAAAAGAAAGTTGGTCCCTGGATGCAATCAACAATTGAACCAGACCTAAACAGAAAACCTTTAGAAATTGCCGCTTAAATTAAGTATAAATAAGACTATGTAATTCTGTGAATGATTCACATTCATAAAAAATATCATGTATAACTCTTTCGAGTAAATATGTTTTAATGATTAAATAATCAGTGGAAATATTTCTAAATAATTGTTTTCTACCTTCTACAATTTTCCAACTACTTTTAGTATATATACATTGATTATTATTGATAAATTTTTTATATAAAATTTTTATTTCTGTGTAACTTTTCCATATTTGATTTGAAGTATTTGAATAGTATAATTTTATCAAATAATATGCTCTATTGTTTAATATTTTGAAATGTGAAATTTGTATGCCGCACGTTCCTTGTTTATCAAAATGTCGAATCTGTATTTTAGAATATTTATTAGCATATATATTTTTAAGTTTATTTTCAATATTTGTAATAAATAAGTTATTTCCAGAGTTATCAGTTAAAATATGTTTATAAATCTCATTCATATTACCCGAACCGTCGGTTATTCCGTTGAGTTTAAATATTTGACTATTCTTCATCCATATATTTTCATAATACCGTCTTTCTTGTATTGATTGATGAATTCTTTTACCTGCGGAATGTTTCCATATATTTTGAAAATTGGAAGATTCTAATGTTAGCCACAATGGTACATTGTCGAATACACCATCATCATCTTCTGCCTCACTATCACTTGTAATAGGGTCATAATGCCATGTCCAATCATTCATAATAATTTAGCAATTAATATAGTATATTATTATTGATTTAGTCTTATAAATTAAATGTATCTAAAATCCTTTTAACATCTTTAAATAGTTTCGAATTAGTATAATAATAATTTAAATTCATCTTTTCACACAAATTTTTAAAGCAAGGATATAGAATGGTTCCGCATTCAATAACATGTGTATTCGGTTTAGAAAATATAATATTTGATAATCCTGCTCCATGTAATCCAATTATAATATTTGCATTATAGAAATATTGAATTTGATGAACAATATCCATATTATCAAGTGTAACAATTTTACTATTAATATTATTTTTTTTAGAAAATTGTATTGCTTGATAAAAGAAATGTGTTTGTAAAGAGCGTCTATTTGAACCTGTTTTTGCTCTTATGTTATTACAGCCATTTTGTACCCCCCTTCTAATAAATATAATGTTAGGATATGACTGACAACTTGTATTTTGTATATCAAATCTATGAAATGCATATGATTGAAAATATTTGTAAATATGTTCAGGTTGATTGCTCCAGTAACCAATATTAATATTATATAGGTTGTTATTTCTAAATGGTATTTCTATAGAATTATTATCGTATTGGATATATTCCAGACAAATATTGGAATCAATTAATTGATTCCATATATGTTCCATGGTTCTATTAAATTTATCCGATGTTAAACAAAATTTATCATCATAATATGGTGGAATATAAATAATAATATTAGAATTTTTAGGTACATTATTTGTAACATAAACAAAATATAATATATGTGGAACAAATTCAATTAAAAAGTGATAATATTCCCATATTTTACCTAAACCCGATAATGCTTTATTCTTACCAATTCTGAATTTATAAATATCATTCATATAAAATATTATAAAAAAAATGATTTGATGAATATGATTAAGGCATAAATTAATAAATATTAATAATGTCAGACGAAGATAATAGTTTTCAGATATATGATTGGCATACATGCGATGAAAAAATTGATATGGATGAATCCGATATAGATGAAGACAGTCCCAAAATATGTCAAAAATATATAGTTTATATATTTGCTGTAACAAAAGATGGCGAAAATACATGTATAAAAGTAAAAGGATTTAAACCGTTCTTTTGGATTCAATTGCCCTCCCGTTGGCAAGATGATTGGACAGATGGATTATTCTATACAATCCAAGAGAGACTTCCAAAAAAGATCCGGGATGAGTTTATAACTCGCAATATTAATAACGCTGTACATGAAAAGTATAGATTTCGAGGATATCAATGGGAAAAGCCTCGCAAATTTGCGAAGTTGGAATTTCGTAGTGAAAACGCTTTACGACGTGCTTATTATTTTCTAAAAGAACCAGTGACAATTAATAGTTATGTTCAAAATTATAAATTTAAGATTTATGAAAAGAATATATCACCGATTTTAAGATTGATTCATTTGAGAGATTTGAAACCATCTGGATGGGTAACATTATCTAATGCGAAAAAGGTAAGAAGCATCTTTACTGAAACAAACTTTGTACATAATTATGAAGTTAGTTGGAAAAGAATAAATCCTGTAAAGAAGAGTTCAATTGGACCAATTAAGGTAGCTTCTTATGATATTGAGGCAGATTCGAGTCATGGTGATTTTCCTGTTGCTAAGAAGGATTATTACAAACTGGCTATGAATATGTATGAAGAAAGTGTGCGATTGAGTAAGCAAAAAAAACGTATAAATTCTGCATTGTTAAAGAAATGGTTAAAATGTGCTTTTCGCGACTATTATCCCGATGAAAAATTTAGTGATGAATTAAAATCATCAATCCAAACAATAATTCTGAAAGATAATAATGTATTAATTACGAAAAAAGAGTTTGAAGATGCTGGATTAGAATGTTTTAAGGAATTATCAAAATTGTCAGGTGACAAGAATAAGAATAAAGAAATTATTCAAGACTTAACAAAAATTCTGAATAGTCGTTTTCCATCAGTAAAGGGTGATAAAGTAATTCAAATCGGTACGGTATTATTTCGTTATGGTCAAGAGAAAGATACTATACAAAGACATATTGTAACATTGGGTGGATGTAGTCCAATACCTGGTGTTGAGGTTGTAAGTTGCGAAAGTGTTCCGGACTTAATAAAAGAATGGGTAAAATTTCTCAATAAAAGTCAGCCAAATATTTTGACGGGATACAATATATTTGGTTTTGATTTCAAATTCTTATGGGAATGTGCAGAAGAATATGGATGCCTTCATATGTTGGAATCACTTGGTCCATTAAAAAGCTATAATAATACGCTTAAAAAGAAGGAACTATTTTCCGCAGCAATGGGTTATAATTATCTATATTATTTCGACACTCCTGGAATAGTAAATATTGATTTATTGAAAGTAGTGCAACGGGAACATAACTTATCTTCATATAAATTAGATGATGTATCAACGCAATTCATTAATGGTTCTATAACAAAATTCGAAACATTTGATGATAAATTAATCGCATCTACATCTTCAACTTTTAGTTTAAAACCTGGAGATTATTTGGCTATTTATAAATCGAGTATTGTTGGTAAAGAATATATTGGTGAGCGCCGCAAAATAATATCTATAATTGAAAATCAGACTATTGAATTAGAAAAAAATTCAGATGATGATTTTGATACAAATTCCAAGTCTCATTATTGGTCTGTAGGTAAAGATAATGTTAGTCCCCAAGACATCTTTGAAATGCAAAGAGGAACTGATGATGATCGAGCAATTGTAGCTAAATATTGTGTTCAGGATTGTGAGTTATGTCTAAATCTCATTCAAAAGCTTGAAATAGTTACAAATAATATCGGTATGTCTAATGTATGTTTGGTACCATTTTCATATCTATTCATGCGAGGGCAAATGATTAAAACACTTAGTCTTGTCTCATCTGAATGTATGAAAGAAAATTACATGATACCGGAATTGCCTCCTAAGGATGAGGATAGTAAAGAATCTTATGAAGGTGCTGAGGTTCTTGAGCCAAAACCAGCAATTTTCTTAGATGACCCTGTTAGTGTCTTGGATTATAGTTCGTTATATCCGTCGAGTATGATTGGTACTAATATCAGTCATGATACCATTATAAGGGATAAAAAATATTTAGGAGAAGAAGGTGCAAGGATTTTAAGAGAAAAAGGAATATCATTTCAAGATGTAAGTTATGATAACTATGAGAACGAATTAGTTGGAAAAACTTGGAAGAAAAAAATTAATGCAGAAAACCCTGTTGTGACTTGTCGATATGTACAACCTGGATTAGATCCTGCAACTGGTAAAATAGATGACAAAAAACGTGGTATATTACCAAGGATTCTTATGAAATTATTAGCCGCACGAAAAGAGACTCGTGCAATGATTAAGAAAGAGCCAGATATTTTTAGAAGGTCTGTATTAGATGGCTTGCAACTTGCTTACAAAATTACAGCAAATTCATTATATGGAGGTGTTGGTGCAGAAGTGAGTGCTCTATATTATAAAGATATTGCTGCATCAACTACAGCTACAGGAAGAATGCATCTTCATTTAGCTAAAGATTATGTTAATGAACATTTTCCCAAAGCCGAAGTGGTGTATGGAGATTCAGTAGTAAGAGATACCCCCATGTTGCTAAGAACCAACGGTGAAATTTGTATTATTACTCCAGAAGATTTGTACAATAAATTCGAAAAGATTGGGCCGTTCGGAAATGATTCATCAGAAAAATCGTATGTAGATTGTGTAAATTATGATGTTTGGACTGAAAAAGGATGGACAAAAGTCAATAAAATAATGCGACATAAAGTAAAGAAATCTATTGTTCGAGTTGTAACTCATACAAGTTGCGTTGATGTAACAGAAGATCATTCTTTACTTGATGAAAACGGGAATCCATGCACTCCGAATGAATTAAATATTGGAGACAGATTGATGACAGCATGGCCATCTGAATTTAATCATAGTAGAAATACAATATCTGTTAATTTTGCCCGTATATTAGGATTCTTCTTCGGAGATGGAACTTGTGGAATATATAATTGTCCAAGTGGTGTTAAAGCTTCTTGGAAAATTTCTAATAAAGATATTGTAAAAATTGAAGAATATAAAAAATTGTGTAAAGATGCAATTCCAGAATTTGAATGGAAGTATTATAATACAAAAAATCGCGAATCACGAATGTATGCTTTAGATTTCTGTTCAAATAATAAAAAACAGTTTATATCATCATTCCGAGAAATGATGTATCATAAAGAAACAAAATCAAAAAAAGTTCCTGATTGTGTATTAAATGGAAATCGTGATATAAAAAAAGCTTTTATCATTGGACTTTATGATGCAGATGGTCAGAAATCATCTATCGGTGCTCATAAAGAGTTTGAAAATATTGGTGTAACATGTCAAAAAGATGGAACATGTGGAAGTAGTATTGACCAAAAGGGGAAAATTGCTTCAATGGGAATATATACAATATTGCGTTCATTAGATTATAATGTATCTGTCAATACAAGAGAGTCTAAAAATGATATTTACAGGATAAGTTTCAGTAAAAATGCATTTAGAAAGAAACAAAATGCTATAAAAAAAATAATCAATAAAGGAATTACAGAGCAATATGTTTATGATCTAAGCACAGAGAATCATCATTTTCATGCAGGCATTGGATGTGGTATTGTTCATAATACAGATTCTATATTTGTAAATTTTAAACCAAGAGATGAAAATGGTAATAAAATGTCTCCACATAATGCTCTAAAAGCTTCTATTGAAATGTCCGAAGAAGTTGAAAGAGGTATTCAACCAATGTTAGAATATCCACATAAATTGGAATATGAAAAAACGTTTTATCCATTCATTTTGTTGCGTAAAAAAGGTTATATTGGAAATAAGTATGAATTTGATGTGAATAAGTTCAAACAAACCAGTATGGGTGTAGTAACAAAAAGAAGAGATAATGCTCCAATTGTAAAATATGTTTATGATGGTATTATTAGTAGAATAATTAACGATCTTGATATTGAAGGTAGTATTCAATTCTTGAAAGATTGTATAAAAAAAGTATTGAATGGAAAATTTCCAATGTCATATTTTATAATTACAAAAAAGTTAAATGCATTTTATGTAAATCCCGATCAAATTGTTCATAAAGTTTTGGCAGATAGGATGGGGGAAAGAGATCCGGGTAATAAACCTCAATCTAATGATAGAATCCCATATGCTTATGTGACAACAAAAACAGTACCAAAATTGCAAGGCGATCGTGTAGAACATCCAGATTATATAATTGTGAACAATCTAAAATTAGATTATCTATTCTATATAACTAATCAAATTCAAAAGCCAGTTTGTCAGGTATATGCTTTGGCATTGGAGTCATTGCGAAGTCATGGATATAGATTATCCGAAGACCATTTTACAAAAATTGAAAAGAATTTAAGAAAAGAACAGAAAGACAATGCTATTATAAGAGAAAAGATAATGGAACAAAAGATGAAAGCTGTATATAGTGCATTGTTTGAAAGAACTGTAAAAATTGAAGAAGGAAAAAAATATGGCCAACGCCATATTAGCGATTTCTTTGGTAAAAAATAAGGATTTATGATGAAGTATGGATATGGTTTATTTTTTAAAGTTTTTACATTTTTAATATGATAATTAATAAGGTATTAATTTATGAGTGTTGATAATAATCATGTTTTTTTTGGAGATATAAAAAAAATACTGGAAACTGGTAATCCAGTGCCTTTAAAGATAATTATATTTTTATTGAATAGAGATATTTTATTACGTTTAAAATCATATTTGTTAGGTGATTATAAAGAAAATATAATAACATTTGAACCAACATATAAAAGAAATCCCAAAACAGGATATTTATCACTTATAAAGAAGACATTGTTTGGTACAACCGGTAGATATCCGGGATATGCAGATAGAATATTTTATAAAACAAATTTGGATATAAAAAAAGTAAAATATAATTCTCTAAGTATTACGGGAAGTGATCATTTTCCTGTATATTTAAGTTTTTTAATAAATAATATAAAAATATGTGTTGTAACATGGAATATTGGTTCTTGTAGCACATCCAAATATTATCCGCATTTAATTAATAAATTACTTCGTAATGAATCTTACGATATATTAATATTGGGATTACAAGAATCTTGTATATACAGTAATCCCGATCTTATATATTTTAAAAATATATATAATTCTAAAATAGAAATCCTATCAAATGATTTAAGGTCAATATTAGGTAGAGTGAGTGGATTTGGTATAAAAAGTTATGTATTCTGGAATAGTAATAATATAAATGTAGATGAGCTTATAGCTAATGTTGAAAATAAGGATATTACGAAAGGTTCTCAATATTTTGGGTTAAGAATATATGATAATGTTGATAGTGTAACTTTGTCTTTATGTAATACTCATTCACCATTTACTTCAGAATATTCCAAGTTCTATAAAAGAATAATTTCAACAAGACAATATCTTAATTCTCAAGGAGATCCAGATATTTACATATTGTTTGGTGATTTAAATAGTCGTTCAAGTATTAGATTAAAACGTAGTGATAAAGACAAAAAAATATATTTTAGAAAAAATATAAAAATAAAAAAAAATAGTAAAAGAAATTTAGAATTAGGAGATATTAACATGGAGGAGCGGAAAAATGGTGCATCTTTAAGACTTGATTTAAGTAGAAAATCTTTTTTAAGAGATATGAATCGCTATAATTTAATTGTTTATAAAATTCCAAAAAGAAGTTTAGTAATGTATTTAAAAGTCTTCAAGAGGTCTTATAATCTTAGTACATCCCGGTTTATGAACTGGTCTTAATCCTCGAATAGGCTTACCAATTATAACACATCTATTATGCACTGCATTACTGTATTCTCCACAACTGCAATCTTTTGGGAGTATTCCTGTAACTTGAAAAATGTCTTCCCATTTTTTTTGTATAATATTCGTATTATCAATATTTTCTGTATTACCTTGTGTTGCCCCCCCTCCATTTAGTAAATTATTATTGACAATAATTTCTTGAGACTCATGAATATTTTTAAAAATATCATTAATAGATTTTGGGATATATTTATCATCTAATATTGTACTTAATTCTGTTTTAACTATATCGTAATAGTCATTTGCAAATCCACAATGTTTTTTATTACTATCTTTATAATACAAAGGATAACAATTTAAGTTCGAGTTTGAAAATAATACTAACTCGTAATTTAAATCATTTTTCAACTTATATAAATAAACAATTTTCTCATTACAAGAGGTTAAGTCAAATATAATAGGTTGTGATTTACTATTTTTGTAATAATATAGTTTAGTATCTAATAAATCAATATATGACCCCCCATTTTTAGTATTAATTAATGTTGGTTTATCTGATCCATATTGCATAATGCAACTTGTTAAGCTGACAGTATTAATAATAAATTTTTTTTGTGAATCTTCTTTAGAACGATGAGATTTGTTTTTATGTATCAAGCTTAGAGGACTAAGTTTTATAATATCAAATAAAATTAATTTTTCAAGATATTTGACAACTGAAAGATTGACCGTGTTTCTATCAAGATTGTTTGTTAATTTTGTACATACAATATTTAATCCATTAATGAGTTGTGAATCATCCATTATCTATAATAATACTAATTATTCTTATTAGAATAAATACACAGTATTATTTTAATCTTACAAGATAAAATCTATTTTTTTGGTTTATGAAAATAATATTGATTACCATAATTAATGCGTTTATCTTTAATAAATAATGTACTATCAACGGAATCTTTAATTTTTTCAAGATGACTAACTAAAACAATTGAATCAAATTTAGATAATAATGTTTGTAAAAAATTAGGTATTTTTGATAAATGATCAACATCACAGTATGTAAATCCCTCATCTATAATTAATTGTCCTCCAATATGTCCATCCCCAAGAGTCATTGTAATAAATGCTAATCTAAGACATATAGATAACATGAAATATTCAAATCCACTTGTTTTTTCGAGTTGAATTACTAAATTATCTTTAATTGCCTGAAAAATAAATGCCCCATCATCTTGAATAATACAGTCTAATTTAATGTTTGTTTCTACTTTAGATATAAATGAATTGGTTGTATAAATAATTTTGGGTATAACATGCTCTTTATATAGCCATGCTCTATATTTATCATAAATAATGGCTAATGACTGAAGATGATGCATTTTATGTTGTAATTTTGAACTATTATTTTCATATTCATTTCTACTCTTAATAATTTCTTCATTATTTTTAATATAATTTGTAATGATTTGTTTTTCAGTATGAAGTTCTTGTATTTGGGAAGTTAATGTAATAATTTGTTTATGTAACTCTTGTTGTTCATCATATATATTTTTATATTTATATACCAAATTCCAATAATCTATATCAGATGATATATTTTTTCTATTAATTGATAGTTTATTAATTTGTTCTTGTATTAAAGTCGAATTATTTGATGTATTTTTGAGAGAAACTCTATGTTCAGTTATTTTTATCCTCAAAGCATCTAATTTTGTTTCTGTAGTATCAATTAGAGTTAATGTATTATTATACTTGGACCATTGTTGAATATTATCTGTATATTCTTCTTTTTGTACTGAATGTTTTTCAAATTGCGTAATAAATTCATTCAATTGATTATATTTATGTTCGTCAATCTTTTGAACTGTGTTTGATTTTTGTAATAAAGATTGAAGCTTGTTATCATATTTATTTTTATTATCAATTAGTTGATTTAATTGTAGTCTTAAAGGTTGCTTTTTGCACGATTCACATTCTTCATTATATGGTATATCTTTCAGATTAATATTGATGCTATCAATATTGTCTTGTATGATATTAATTTTATTTTGATATTTAGTTATTTTTTCTACAAGTGAATTATACAATTCATTTTGTTCGTTCATATTTTGAATTAATACTAAAGATTGTTGGTATTTTTCTGTATTATTTTGAATAAAATTTAAATAATTGTTCAAATCTTCTTCATTCCATTTTGGTTTTTTATTAATAGAAATTCTAAATTTAGTAAGTTGTTTATATAATGCATCTTCATGAGAATATAAATCGTTAAGTGAATTAGTAAATACATCCATTTTCTCATTATTATTGATAAGGACATTTTCCAATTGTTCAATATTTTTAGTAAATTGATTATAATTATCATTATTTGATTTAATATGTTCCAATTTGTTCAAGATAGTATTTTTATCGAGTTGTAAATCTTGTGTATTACATTGTGTCCATGGTTGATAAATTTTTGAATTAAGGTTGTTAATAATATTTTTTTTTAATTCATATATTACAGTAACTGCCTCAAGTGCATCCTTATTACCAAGTGGATGTAAATTTGGTATGTTTGAGTAAGACATATCAAACATATTTTTGAATGATTTTGTAATAAGATATGATTGTTTGAACAGTGACGCTTTAGCATGTGCTGTTTTCATTCCAAAAAGTTGTTCTAAATGATATCTTTGGTCAGTTTGTTTCATAGATAGAAAGTCATCATCATTTGATTGTGTTATCATTGTGGTCATTAAAAAGCTTTTAATATCACCTAAGTTAGATAGTACCCATTCATTTGTTTTAGGTGGGTCTTTGCATACAATATTCCACTGTTGTAAATTGTTATTATGGATATAAACTCCTCCCATTTTTTGTTTAGGTTTTCCTTCATTATCAAAGAATCTACAAATTCTATAAAGGTAACTACCAATTTGAATATGTATAGCAGTTTGTGGTATAGAATCTTTATCTTTATTTTTACATATAAGTGCATGAGCATTACCTTTAATATTTCTGGAAGGTATTGGTTTTCCAAAAATACCTAAACATATAATTTCAAGAAAGCTTGATTTTCCTCCTCCATTTTTAGCAGAAATTAAATTTGTTTTTTGTTCCATTTTATTAAAATCAACCCAATTTTTAGATGAATAACATAGTAATCCATTCCATTCTATATATTTAATGTATATCTTAAATGATTTAGATATATTCTCTATAATAATTCTATAATTAGAAAATTCTTTATCAATGTCTCCATTTTTCTTCTTTGCAGTTTTAATTAATTGACTATTCCATGTTTCATCAATATCAATTTTAAGATATTCAAAACTTGGAACTTGATAGTTATCTATTCCATTATTTTTCATATATTCATCTAACAATACATCGGAGGAATAATCTGTTGATATTGTCGAATTAACATCATCTCGAATATAAACATCATCTAATGAAAAAGCTTTATCTTTAAGAATAATTTTTAAACGTTCATATTGTTCAAGAGTAGCTTTTCCAAATATTCTTATATTGAGTTTTTGTGGAAAATTTTGTTTTTGTACCAAATAATCCAAATCTTTGTTATCACAGTACCAAGTATCATCTTTGATAATTAGTTTTAAATACCCATAATCGTTTTTTATATTTTTTGATTTAATATTAATTTGATTATTTTCAACATTCCATATAAGTATTCCGTGACCAAATAAAGATTCTCCAAAGTTTTGTTGTAGAAGAGAACCACTATATCCAGCAATTAATCCGGATTTTCTCTCAGGGAAAACTTGTTTTTTGTGTATATCTCCTAATAATGCAATATTATAACCAATATCTATCCAATCCCATGAATATCCATCATTGGTAACCCTATTTTCTGAAAATTTAGATTGTTTCATAGTTCCATGAAACAATGCAACTGTTGTAGTAATATCCGGATATTTAGAAAATGCACTTGGATCAGGGAATTCTCTAATATGTTCTGCAATTCCCGAACCACTTCCAATAGATAACGTTTCCTTAACAGAAACTAAACCAAATCCAATGTTATTTGCCTTATATAGTCCTGTTTTTTGTAAAAAATATACATTTTTATATGATGAATATTCAAATGCTTGTAAAAAGTCAATGTTATTATCAATTTTTTCTTGTCTGAAATCATGGTTTCCTAATATTACATATACTGGTGCCAATTGCCCCAAATTATTCATCAATTTATTAAATAACATAATACCAGGTGTTTCAACTTTAGATTTATTGTGAAATGTATCTCCCGTAATAACTATTGCAGCCTTTTTAGTAATGATATTATCCAATGTCTTCAAGTAATTAAACAAATTATTAAATACAATACTATATTCATCATATCTTGAAGATATCTCATCTCCATTTCTAATATGTATATCGCTTATATGAATAAGTTCATTAATTATTCCGGATTCAGTTCCACTTAGTTTGTAAATATCATTCATAGGTATTTCATTATTATTATATTATAACTATAACCTTATAATAATTTACTATATGAGTACAAAGGAATTTGAACAAAGTAATGATATCGAAAATAATTTAAATGATGAATCATGTAAAAAAATGGAAACTAACAAGAATATATCACTTCTTCCTCCAAATCTTTCTTCTGATAAATTTGAAAAGATAAGTCTGCAGTACGCACTTGACCATTTTGAAGAAATGCGTTATCAGTATATGAAAGAAGAACCTTTACTTCTTGAAAGAACAAACCGTTTAGGACTTGATATTCCTGCAGAACTAATTGAACCTGAACCTGAACCTGAACCTCAAATAGATGTTCAAGTTCATTCTGAACCGATGCCATATCCCGAACCGACACAATGTTATCGTGATCATTATGTACCTATAAAAAAGCCTTGGTATTACTGGTTTTGGTGAAAAAGACTTGACTGTTTTAGAATGTTACTGTATATCATATCTATATTTCCACATCCTTTATTAATCATATCTTCATTATTTATGCATTGTATATTTGTATTAACAGAATTTGTTAAAAGACAAATTGTATTTATAATATAAGGAAGAATATTATTAAATTTAGAATAATTGACATTAATTATATATAATCCTCGCCATGAACAAACAATACTATGTATATCCGTATTTCCCTCTGATATAATTGATAATAAATCCCATAATAAAAATATCCATGAATTCCAATGTTTCTTATCCAGACCTTTCCAAGTTCTCGAAGCACATTGCATATTTTTTTTATAGCTTTTGTGTTTTTCCAAATATAAACAAACACTTAATATTTTTAATGATGAATTATAATTTCCGGACCTTATAGAATGAGATAGTTTTGTAAATAACTTTATAACAATTGGTGAATCTCCATTCATAATTATTCTTTTCAAATTTTGATCGATATCTAAATTTTGAACCGAACTCAATATATCCCGAACATCATTTCCAGTAACATTACCTTTTTTAGGTATTGTCAATAAAACATCTTTCTTTGAAAAGCTGCAAACGCCTACAACAAATGCAATACATTGTCTAATTTCTGTAGAATTTGTATTACGATATGTACCTAATAATTGTGGATAATCGTTATATATTTTCCATAAGAATTTACCTATTTTTGGATTAGAAACATGAATATAATTTGCACAATATGAAACAACGCATAACCACCATTTTTGAATCCATCCTGAAATATGCATTTCAACTGACCATAAACAAGCCGATTGAAAATCGTCTTTTCTTAATGATTTTGTCAATTGTAATAATATATATTTTTGGTCTTTACCTGATATAGATAATTCAGGATTTGAATACATCTATTTCTATTAATATATGTAACAATACTTGTTTCATTAATAAAACACATTTATTATTAAAGTAAAAAAATGATATAATAATACTATTTGTAATATAATAATATAATATTATATTATGCTTATTCCAGTTCGTTGCTTTACATGCGGAGAAGTAATTTCAGACAAATGGACTGATTATGTTAGATTAACAAAAATGTATAGAGCAAAAAAAGGTGTTCCAGATGAAATTGAATTATTGGATGTGGATCGTCTCCGGTCGGAATCAAAGAATGAAACATCAGAAAGTCTTGCTATGAAAGAATTAGATATAACAAAGGTATGCTGTCGTAGGCATTTCCTGTGTAATATCGACATGATTGATTTGATTTAAAACAAAATATATATAAAGTATTTTATTAATAAAAATAGATGATATGTTGTCATGATTGTAATGTATCATTGGAAGATTTAGATACATTCTTTTATGAGGATAAATCATATTGCGAAATATGTTCTCCCTGGAAAAAAAGTAAAACAGATATAAAAAATATTTATTATTCATATAATTCATCATTACAAAAATCAATTAATATACATATTAATAACTTTAAAAAAAAAGAAAAATACTATGATACTATAAAATATTATAGAAGACTATACCTTTTTTCATCTATAGCATTAACCCTACTACTAGTACGACTAACATAAATGAATCCGTCAAGCTTAAATCTTCTTTGGAATTAATTTTTTTGGCAACTCTATTATATGAAAGTTGCACAATATATGATTTGATTAGTAGAATAATAGAAATAACCATCAATGCTACTAAAATACTAACAATATTATCCGAAGTAGATGGAGAACCACCAGTGAATCTTGATACAGGGTTTAAATTAGAAACAGTTTTAATCAATTGAGATGTTCCAAACATTATTATTATATACAATATATAAATTATAAAAGATAATAAAACATAATATCTACAATATCAGATGGTACATTTGCTGCGCTATTTATTACTCCTTCTCTAACTAAGAGACTTTTTTTGTCAGAATCTGACATTTTATTAATATTATCTCTATTGGTTCGAACCTTTTTTCTTGTTTTTGATATCGTTGATTGTTCTGGTTTTTCAACAACTAAGCGTTTATTTTTTTGACAAACCCATCTTCTCTTTTTTGGATTTCTTAATGTAAATATTAGTTTTCCCATAATACCTTATAATATAAGATTATAATTATAATTTATTATTATGAGACCCGATTTATTGAAAAAGCAATCAACTACAATATTTCACAAAAATTTAGATGGAGATGTTATAACCCCAGATAAAATTATTGGAGAAGAAAATGGTCCTAAATGTAAAATATGGATAAAAAAGGCAGAAGGGAAACAAGTCAGTCGTATTGAAATAGATAAAGGATTTGATTGGGCAACTTCTATCAAACCTCTATTACCCGGAACACCAGATTGGTGCCCATCTACACATTTTGGATATCTGGAATCTGGAGAAGTTGGGATTCTTACAAAAGGAATAACAGGAGATGAATCTATTCAAACAATTAATAAAGGTGAAACATATTACATACAATCTGGTCATATACCAATATTTTATGAAAATACTGTTATGATTGAGTTTTCTCAAGATGAAACTTATACCAATGAAAATTTCGTTAGTAACACAACAAAAACATCATGTTCTTGTTTTTCAATGAAATGGATACCCTTTTCAACTAAAAAATAAATATCACTAAAAAATAAATATCACTAAAAAATA
>CERI01002861.1_pt1 | contig 17058 bp, 17 predicted proteins | sample 350261 | NCBI WGS metagenome assembly CERI01 (sample SAMEA2620979, study PRJEB7988) | marine metagenome | isolation source: saline water (ENVO:00002010), including
GAAGCCTTAACTCAAAGAATTGAAACACTGGAGAACAACTAATGACCGCAACATTCAACTGGACAATCGCACAGTGCGACAGAGAACTAGCTGACAATGGCATCACCACAGCGCACTGGCGCGTTAACGCCTTACAGACTGTAGGCACTGGCGATGACGCAGTGACCTATACAGCCTCTAGCTATGGCACTTGTGGTCTTACCCCAGATCCTTCAGCAAGCGACTGGACAGCATATACAGACGTTACAGAGGCAGAAGTATTAGGCTGGTGCTGGGCTAATGGTGTAGATCAAGAGGCTATTGAAGCATCTCTACAGGCCGATATAGACTTACAGATTACACCCACTAATGGCACTGGAGTACCTTGGTAAAATAAACAGTTGACTTTAGTTAACATCTGTGATAAAATAATTTTTAAGGACTTAATATGGATTTATTAATAAATATATTTAATATAGCTACTGCTGCAATAGCTTTAGCATCAGCTATTACGGCTGTTACACCTACACCAAAAGATGATGAATTAGTAGGTAAAGCTTATAAGTATTTAGAGTACTTTGCTCTGGTTATTGGTAAAGCAAAACAATAAAAGGTGAAGTTAAATATGACTGTTAAGACTGAGATGGAAATAGCTTTAGAAGCTTTAGATAAAATAGCTCAACATGAAAAAGAATGTGGTGAGCGTTGGGGTGAAGCTACTGCTGAGTTAAGACAGTTAAGAGAATTGGCTGCGTCACATGCTGCTAGATGGGAAAGACTTGCTTGGCTTGTTATCTCTTCAGTTCTTGTTGGTATTATTACTATTTTTAGTACACATTTAATAGGTTAAAGGGATGAGCAAGAAAAGAGCTAATCGTAATACTAAGAAGACTTTAAAGGCTTTAAAAAGAAAACGTCAACATTATATGGGTGGGGGTGGAGGTGGTACTGATACTGGCCCTTCTAATCTGCAAAGAATTGTTACTGGGCTAGGCAATGTAGCAGGTGATGTTGGTAAGGTTGCTCTTGCTCCTTTTAGAACAATAGGAAACTTAGCAGGTTCGGCAGTGGCCTTTGGTGGCTCTCGTATGGGTATAGGAGGTGGCAGTACTGGATCAAACTTCAGTAGCCCTTCAGGGTCTTTTGCTGATGTTAGCTCTGGTTTAACAGGTAGTAATTTTAATCTTAATCTTAGTAATCAAATAAATGCAGACAGATTAGCAAACGCATCTTTAGGTAGTATAACTCCTAGTGCTGCAACAACAATGGGAGTAGTGGGTATGGCGGGAAGACAAGGTACTAGAGGCTATAGAGAACAACAAGGAGATCCGCAAGGTGGACAGGGTTCTAATCCTGCTGGTGGAGGACAACCAACTACTGCCTCAACAGTACAGCCTACTACAACTAACCCTGCGGGTGAAGATGCAGGTACTATGACAACTACACAGTCTACTAGGTTTGTAAATAATAAATTAGTTAAAGGCGCTCCTTCAATATCTATTGATGCTACAAGTCCTGATGCTCCTACCGCATCTACAGTGTCTGAGTTAGCAGTAGACTCTAACTATTTAACTAATGCTGCTAAAACTAAAGCAGGGCTTAGTACCATTGTACAGGAGCTAGACGATCCTGAGGATGTAGAAACTACAAAAGCAACCGCAGGTAAAGCAACTACTGTTAGCGCAGTTTTATCAAAAGCTACTACTCCCGCAGACTTTGAAGCTGCTGGGTACACTTCAGTACAGGCGCAAGAATTAGCAGCTACTAAGGCCGCTGAAGGTTCTTTAAGTCCTGAAGCAATAGCAAAAGTTACTGAAGTAGGTGATTTAAGTGAAAGAGCTGTTGGTCAGACTACTACAGCCGCTCAAAAGAAAAGCACTCTTGCTAAAGAGTCTGATTTTAAAATAGATCCTGCTGCATTCGTAGGAGAAGTAACAGGTAAAACTGCTGCTGTATCCCCTACTAAAGATGCGGAAGCAAAGACAAGAAGAGCTATTTTAGGTAGTGCAGCAGACGATGGGCAAGCAGCTAAGATTATTGATACTGTAGGCTATGATGCTGCACAAAGACGCACAGTTACAGGCGCAGCCGCTAAAGGCGGGGCAGCTTCTATGGTTGCAGAAGTAGGTAACCTTCCTCCAGCAATAACAGCAGCTATTGTAGAAGACCCTGCTTCAGTAACAGCACAATTAGATGAGCAACCTGTCGAAGTTAGAGCCGCAGTAGCCGCTCTGCCTACAGAAGCTTTAGTATCCTCTCAAATGGATTCATTGCTAGGTGGTATGGAAGACGGTGAAATTCCTTTGTGGGCTAGGCCAGCAGTTTCGGCTGTTGAAGCCGGGCTAGCTAAAAGAGGTCTATCTACATCTACAGTAGGCCGTGATGCTTTGTTTAACTCCATCATACAAAGTGCTTTGCCTATGGCTCAAAGCAATGCACAAGCTCTTCAACAACGGGCAGCACAAAACCTATCTAATGAGCAACAGGCTAGTCTACAGCAGTCTACGTTAGATATGCAAAGGCGTATGGCTAATCTTACTAATAGGCAAGGTGCTGAGTCACAGTCAGCGCAGATGGCTCAACAGATGAAAGTTTTGCAAAGTCAAAACAATCAACAAGCTGTAATGACTTCTGCACAGATGCAACAGCAGACACGTACTCAGAATCTTCAGAATCAGCAACAAGCTGCTGTATTGAATGCACAACAACAACAAGCTTCCAACGCTCAGAACTTAGGTAATGAGCAGCAGATGGAATTAGCTAACTTGCAGATTGAAGATTCTACTCAGCGTGAAAATATGACTGCTCAGAATCAAGAACGTCTTGTAGAAATGCAAGTAGCTGCTGACTTCCTTGCAAAGAATGCAGGGTTTCAACAGCAGATGAATCTTGCTAATTTAACTAATGAACAGCAGATGAGACTGGCTAATCTCTCTGCTCAGAACCAAGCAGGGTCTGAGAACCTGAGTGCTGCACAACAGACTGAGTTAGCCAATTTAAATAAAAACATGCAGACTAATCTTACAGCGGCTAAGATTGCTGCCGATATGAATCAAGCTCAATTAAATGTAGACCAACAAAGAGCTATTCAAAATGCTTCTATGGTTGCTAATGTAGACTTAACTAAGTTTAATGCCGCGCAACAAGTTCAGTTAGCTAATAGTAAAGCTATGCAAACTTTAGTACTTGCAGACTTAAACAATGCACAGCAAGCTACACTTCAAAATGCTACAGCTATGGCTTCTTTGGATTTAGCTACAGTAGATCAAAGAACTAAGATAGCTGTGTCTAATGCTCAAAACTTTTTACAGATGGACATGGCTAATTTAAATAATGAGCAACAAGCTATTATGTTTGATCAGCAAGCCAAGCAGCAAAGAATACTTTCGGATCAAGGTGCTGCCAATGCTGCATTACAATTTAATGCTACTTCAGAAAATCAAGTTAATCAATTCTTAGCTTCTACAGAAGCAGCTATGAATCAGTTTAATGCTAGTCAAGCTAATTCAATGTCTACATTTAATGCTACTGAAAAAAATAGAGCTTCGGCTATCAATGCTCAGAACGCTACCGATGTATCTAAGTTTAATAGCCAGCTAACTTTAAATGCCGATCAATTTAATGAGCAAATGAGTCTTCAAAGAGATACTTGGAATGCTGCTAATGCTCAAGCTGTTGAGCAGTCTAATATAGAGTGGAGAAGAAAAGCTAACACAATTGATACCGCAGCAACTAATGCTTCTAACATGTTAAATGCTCAACAGGTATTTCAAATGGATTCAGCAGAACAAGCTTTTATTTGGCAGACTCTTAGAGACGAAGCAGCATATGTAAGAACGTCATATGAAAATAATCAGCAGCGACAAACAACTTTGTATGCCACAGCTTTAGCTAATGAAACAGCTACTGGAGCAGCTACATCAACAACAGGTGTTAATAATTTATTTGCTCTGGTAGGTGGAGTAATGGGAGGTAATTCATAATGGGTTTTTTAAAGAAAATATTTAAAGGTGTAGGTAAAGTCTTTAGAAAGATTGGCAGGGGAATTAAGAAAGGCTTTAAGAAATTTGGTAAGTTCATGGGTAAGCTAGGTATTGTAGGACAGCTTGCTATGATGTTTATTTTGCCGGGGATAGGAGGAGCCTTAATGAAAGGCTTTGGTGCTATGGCGGGTAACATGTCTGCACTTACTGGAGCATTCCAAGGCATGAGCGGCGCAATGGGGGCTATAGTTAAAGGTGCTGGTACAGTTCTAAAAGCTGCTCACGGGTTTGTACAAACAGGTGTCAACGCTTTTAAAACCGTAACTAGTGGACTTATGGAGTTTGGTAAGACTGCTTTAAACAAGATTCCCGGTATTAATATTGAAGGAGCTTCTGCTAATTTCTTTGGTAAGGATAGTGTAATGGAAGGCATTACAATGGATGCCAAGAATATTATGAACCCATTTAAAGATAGTATTACTTTAGGTAAAAGCTCAGGGTCTTTAGAAGACTTTAGTAAAAGCGTAGGGCTATCACCTGAGGAGCTATCTAAATTGAATCCAGATATTAGAATCTCTGAAACTAACTTTAAAAGCTTAGTAGAATCTAATCAAAATATTAATTTAGATTATAGCAAGATTGCACCTGATATGGATACTATTCTATCTAATGCAGCAGATACTACTTCAAGTGTAACAGAGTTTTTAGATGATCCTTTTGGCTCTAAAATAGATACTAATCAAATTAATAATTTAAACTTTAAGCCTACTGGAAAGCAGCTAGACTTTGGTGCAGACCTTACTAAGCCTCTAGACTTTAGTACTGTTAAACCTTTTGAAATACCTACAGTTGAATCTGCTTTTGAATCAGTGCCGCTAGAGGGCGGTGTGGGAACACAAACAGAGGGTTTATTTACTAGAGATCCTCTTGCCCAGTCAGATTTTAAATCTTCATTTACTCCTGATACTGCTTACAATAAAACACTAGGAGACGTAAGTAAAGTTTTAGACGATGCAGCTACGGCAGGTATCACTACGCCAGAACCTAGCTTATTAAGTAGACTAGGGACTAATGTAAGAAATGAACTTACAGGTAAGTTTACATCTGCATTAGATAAGCCTTTAACTCAAGGGCTTCCTATGGTACAAGATATAATGGCTGCGGTTACACCTGAAGAAGTACAGGAGCTTCCTACAAGGCCCGGATACGTGGCGGATGTATTACCTATGTATGACTTCCGTGCTGTAGATGCTACTCAAATATTAAATGCTGGTAACTACGGGCCGGGTGCAGTAAGTATGGATTTCTTAAACTATGCTAATGTGTATAATCAAAAAATGGCCTTTCCGGGTGCTATAGGAGGACGATAAGATGGAAGCACTTAACACAGACTATATTAAAAGTACTATGAACAGGGCTACTCCGGGTGAGTCTTTAACTAATGACCCTGCTACGCCTCTACCTGCTGAGAAGCCTCCACAGTTTACCACGGTAAAAGATGCTACTGAATTCTTGTTTGAAAAATTAACAGACGAAGAAAACTACATGCAGTTTATGGAAGTTATTATTCAAGGAACTCCTTTAATGGACGTTGCTAAGATGTTGACTTTTTCAGGTTTTAACGAAGGTAAGTGGAATCCAGACTTAATGATGTTATTGATTGAGCCTACTGTATACATACTTATGGCTTTGTGTGAACGTGCAGATATTGAATTCACTATTGATGGAAGTGCTGGTGAAGAAGAAGATTTAGATGAGAACAGTGCTGAGTATGAAATACTTAAAAAACTTCAAGAAGCTAAACGTACTAGTACTATTCCGCTGCCTCCTGAAATGCAACAACAGATAGAGGAGTTACCGCTACCCGATGAGGGGCCTCCAGAAATAGAAGAACCTCTGATGGAAGAGCCGGTAGCGGCACCAAGTTTATTAAGCAGGGAGCAATAAATGATTGAAGATTTAGGAGAATCTTTGCTAGGTAAGCAGAGAGAAAATATTGCTGCTAGAGACTCTTCTCGTAAGAAGCAAGCTAGGCAGCTACAGAATCAAAAGATACTGGGGCTTGGTGGGGCTTTGCTAGGTAAGGCTTTAATGACAGATGCTCAAAAGAAAGCTAACGGCTTTATGCAAAGAGAACCTATCATGGCTGCTAGAGCTAAATACAACGCAGGAGTATCTAACAGCATTGCGCTTATAAAAGAAGGTGAACTAGCCGCTGCTCACGCAGAAGGAAAACGTGGTTATTTACGTGATAAAGCACTGCCTAAATTTACAGAACAACTTCAAAGAGCTATGCCTAATTTAAAAAATTACCGTAAATCAGGGGCAGAGGCTTGGGCTTATGAGCAAGCTGATAATTGGGCTGCTGCTAATGTAGACGTATTTGATAGTGGAGTTAATGCCGCTTATAGAGTGGGTGATGATTCAGACGCATTTGATAACTTTATTAAAGTTAATGATGGTATTGCTGATTCTCCTATAGGGGCTTTAGGTAAATCAATAGCTGGTATATTTAGAGGTAAAAGTGAACCTGCTCTTCAGACAGCTATTGAAACTTCTTTAATTAACAGTAAATATATTAAAGACGTAGATGCTTTAAATGCTGCTAGATCTCTTATCAATGGGGGCTTCCCAGTTGCGGATGCTGCTAAAATAGCAAAATCTATGGAGCAACATAAAACACAGGACATAGATTATATAGAGACAGCTAGGGATGAGACTGCGACTATGACGGATACTTGGGATGGTAAAAACTCTACAATTAGAGGTACTAAGATTACTAAAACAAATGACCAAGGTTTTGAAAGAGTAGAGTTTATTCCTGATGAGGGTCAGGGTATTAATGATCCTACAGCCACCAGACCTAGACAAAGATCTACCGCGCAAGAAACTATAAACGGAGCCATATATGATGTTACTACAGTAGACATGGTAACTAGGTTTGGTATTGTAAAAGGCTCAGAAACAACACGTATTTTTGCAGGTTTAGATCCTAGTTTAGCTGGGGTAAAAGATGCCGAAGCAGATCAAGCAGGTCTTTCTTTTATAGGAAGTCAGAGGGCCTTTATAAGTCCTTTAAATCCTGAATTATCTATAGTTAATACTGAGGGAGGTGAGTACTTTACAGAGTTAAATAATGTAGATGATGATGTGGTAGATGCTAAAGTTTTTACTGCGGGTTACAAAAATATAGTTCTTAACTCTTCTTACATTAAAGGAACTACTTCTGTTGAGAAATATCCGGGAAACGCCGCCGATCTACATTTAAAAATTGCTAGTCATATTGTATTAAATGATGCTTCGCGCATAAAAACAGGAGACGGTGGGGACACCCCTTTCATGGATTCTTTCGGAGATCAGTTTGACCACAGTGCTAGTATTATGGAACCCAGAGCTACTACATTAGAAATATTAGAAGCTGTCGGCAGTATAAACGCAAACAATGATGGGGATGTAGACGCAAACTACATTAAAAGCTTAGTGGGGAGTGAGAAGTTTAAACAAGAACTTACAGTATTAAATCAAGACCCTAGAAAACTCACTGCTTATTTAAATGCTTTTAATCTTTATCAAGATGATCCTGCTTATAAACATTTATTTGCACCTATAGTAACTGTAGTTTCTGGAAGACCTAATCTTTCTGTATATGAAATGCTTTTAGACATAAAAGGATAAATAATGGCTGTAATAAAAACCCCTACTGTAGACTTTACAGATCCTGTAGCTTATGAAGAATACTATAATAAAGTACTAGATAAAAAAGAACAGACTTTAAAAGATAATGATTCTGTGGCACTAGAAACTTCTGTTTCAGATAAAGAAATGTCTATTAGTGATTTTCAAGCTACTCAAGCAGAAAAGTTAGAAAGAATCCATAACTATGCTTTATCTAATGAAACAGCTTTGCAGCAAGCTTTATCTTTTAATTTTGCAGATGAGCAACAGCTTGCTACTACAGGGGGAGGTTCTCTATACGGATTTTTTTCTCAAGCTTTAAAAGATAAAGTAGGCTTAAAAGGAAAAACTGGGGAAGCTATATCTAGATTAAGAAAAGATGATTGGTCTGCATTAAGTGCTTTTGGAACAGCCGGTTGGTTAGAAGATGCGCCAGAAGAAATAAAACAAGATTATCGTGATATTTCTGAAGCTTGGGAAAATACTAACCCAGAAGGATTTCTTGAAAACATTCAAGCTTTTACTACTAATGCTGGCTATGCTTTTGCTGATCCTATAACAGCCATGACCATGTTGTTTGCCGGGCCTACATTGAAAATGTCTTCTGAGGCAGCTTTAGCTGCTAATAAAGGCGTTCAAAAAACTGTACTTAATACAATAGCTAGTCAAACAAAGAATCCTGCTACCATAAAAGCGACAGTAGCTAGTGCAGGCTGGGCTGGTTTAGCTGATTTAGGAACACAGCGCGTAAACTTAGCTGCGGATATCCAAAAAGAATTTGATGGTGCCCAACTAGCAGGATCTTTAGCTGTAGGTGCGACTGTTGGGGGAGCTTTAGGGCGCTATGCTCCTGCCCTTGTAAATTTAGCAGGTAAAGGTTACAACAATATATTTAATAGTAAATTAAGTGACCAAGCTTTGTTAAAGTCAGTAGATGAAGAAGTTGTAAGTCAAGGAATTTCAGAAGAAACTGGTGTTCCAACACAATCAGAAATAAATCTTGAAGAAGCCGGTGAGCTTCAACTACCTTTTAATGACGATGTTAATATTTTAATAGCTAATGTAGCTCCTGACGAAGCTAAAGCTAAACAACAGGCTGTGTTTAATGCTAAGAAAGCTAGAGAGTCCTCTAAAGAAGCAACGCGTCAAGAAAAAGAAGATCGTTTATATGGTGGTTTTGTAAGTGATGCACAGATAGATGAAATAGCAGAGCAATACGACATTGATCGTTTAAAGTTAGAAGAAGTTTTGTTTGATTATGAAGCTAACAGAGATCTTCCAAACATAGATGACATGGATGACACTTTAATTGAAGAAGCAGGAGAAGCCTTTTACAATTTAAACGGCCCAAAACAGCGTACAGAATTTGCTATTGCTTCTTTTAGAAACTACATGGCTAACAGAAAAACTAAAGGTACACCTATAGCAGCAGATGTAGAAGAAGCTGTAGTTGATTTAATAGTAAAGACAGAAGAAGCCAGTACTGTAGCAGTCCCTGATAACATTGTTGCTCAGGCCACAGAGTTTTCAAAAAAGATTGGAGGGGGTGAGCAGACTACCGCAGAAGTAGCTGACATTTTAAATCAAGTGCAAAGTGGCACTATTTCTGCTGACACTGCAAGAGCAGGACTCTTGAAAAAAACTCAAGCTTTTCATGGTAAGGTAGCTTTCGGTAGACCTACTAAAGTACTTACTAAATTTCAAGAGTCTGAAGGTGCTCAAGAACTTGCCTTAGCAATAAGACATGATGCTGATTCTACTTATACAGGAGGTACTGTAAACGTAGGAATGGACTTTAATGAAACATGGAAAGATTATGCTGGCAGTTTGTATGCTCCTTTGGTAGAAGCTTTAAATCCTATTAAACAAGCAACTATAGGGGGCCTAAGAGACAGGTATAATATAGAACTTATTCGCGCTGTAAGAGGTGCTGTTTCAGACAACCCCGCTATAAATAAAGCAGCTAGTGGAATAAAAAATGTACTAAAAGATGTAGTGGCAAAAAGAGAAGAAGCTGGATTTACTGATGACTTTAGTACAGACCCTGATTATTTCCCAAGATCGTGGAATAGAAGTGCTTTAGAAAAAGATTTTTATGGGACATCTACTTTCTTTGGCTCTGACAACAGACGCTATGCGGCACGGAAGCAAGGCCCTAATAAGTTTGCAAGGCTCCTAGTAGAAGATGGTGAAGCTGCTGATTTATCTGAAGCTTATGATATTGTTGAAAGTATGTTAGCTAAAAGTACAGAAAATAAAGGGCCTTATGGTAATAACACTCTTGTAAGTAATTCTTTTTTTACACAGAGAAAGTTTTCTAATATTAAAGACGATAACAAATATGAAGATTTTTTAGACAATGATATTGAAAATGTTATGTTTTCATATATTACGCAGAGTGCTAACTCTTTTGCTAAAAAGAAAGTGTTCGGCGTAGATAATCTACAAGAATTTGATGAAAAGTACATTACACGTATTGAACGTGAAGTAAAGGCTGCGGGTAATAAATTTTCAGCTACTGATGCTGAAGACATACGTAATTTATATCGTACATTAACGGGTGAAGAAAGGTCTGACTATGGGCCTACGGGTAGTTTCATACGTGACACTTATACTACCGCGCTACGTACATCTGCTTTACCTGTAGCAACACTATCTAGCTTGCCAGAGTTGTTTTTACTACTTCAAAAAAATACACCGCAATCAGCAGCCTATGGAGTTTCTCAAGCATTAGGTCAAGGAACCCAACAATTAATTACAAATATACGGCGTGGTTTAGGTGAGCAAGGATTAAGTGATGCTGAGATAATAACTGAAATGCGTGAAGCTTTTATGTTCTTAGAAAACTCTAATGTTTCAGCGGCTGACAGATTAGGGGACTCCTATGTAGGTAACAAAGTTTATAAAAAAATAAGTCAAATTTTTTATAAAGGTATCCTGCTAGACACATGGACAAAAGGCGTACAGTTAGCTGCTTATAATTCTTCTAAGTTTAGTATACATAAAAATTTACAAGCTATAAAAGATAATGGTAATGCTGGGGATTCTAAAAGAATAAAAAACTTACGAAGCCAACTAGCTGAATTAAATGTAGATGTAGATGCAGGTATAGCTTATTTAAATAGAAACAACGGTGAAGTAAACAAAAAAGATCCTTTTTATAAAGATATAAAAAGAGGAGCTAGTAGGTTTGTAGGTGGTGTCGTGTTAGACACAGGCCCCAGAGCAGCTATAAAACCTAACTGGATGTCTAATCCAAAAGTATCTATTTTTGGTGAGTTGCTAGGCTATCCTGCTGCTTATACTAATAAACCTTTAAAAGAAATAGTAAAAGGTTTAGCTAACCCTATTGATAATCCTTACTTAGCGGCTGCTACTGTAGCTACAGCCACTTCAGTACTTACCACAGCAGCACTATCTAATTACGCTAGAGATCCTGAGTCTTTTGAAGATAAAACAAATGGAGAGGTAATTGTAGATGCTGTCAGCAGAGTAGGTGGAACAGGTTTACCGGCAGACATACTTAGAAATGCTGCTAAGACTTATGAAATGACAAAAGGTAGTGAAGCTGCGGCTCTAATTTCTTTAGCGGGGCCGCTAGGTTCGGATGTTAGTAGATCATTTTATGGTAAGATTGCACCTATAATTGGCAGTCGTATGCCTATGTACGGTGCTATAAAGCCTGTATTGGGTGACGAAATTAAACATAAATACGACAAGATGTGGAAAGACATAGAAAAAAGAGACAGGAAAAGAGGCATCTATAACAAAGGCGGGGAAGTAAAGGTAGCTCAGACTGTGGATGAACCTGATCAACGTATAGATAAAATGACAGGGAGGCCCTATGACTCTCAAGCCGGTGAAGCTTTTATTGATGAAGAAGACAGGGCTGAAAGAAAAAGATACGCTGTAGGTAGTTTAGTAAAAGTAGTGAGTCCTTTTGTGGAACAAATGGTAGACACTATTCTTACTGCTTCCAAAGGCGTTAATTTAAAAGTCTCTAAAGCAGGGGCTACTAAAGTTGCTCAACAAATGGAAGAAGATTATCAACATAAAAGTCCTGATGAACCTGCAAGTTTAGATGATCCTGATTTTCAATACTATTTACATGCAAGAACCGCTTCTCTGATACAAGAAAAACATGATTTAAGTGTGGAAGATTTAGCCGCAGACTATCCTAACTTTGCTGGTTACATGAAAAATGAAGAAGGTGCCGCTGAAAAATATAGTAAGCAAAGATATACTCCTGAAGAAATAGCAGAGTTTGATGCTGCCAATGAAATTGAAGACATGTTTGTACAACAAAATGCTGGAGATCTTTCGGACGTTACTAATAGAATTCAGTACCAGCTAGACACAATAGGTGCTAGAAGTATAAACACTAATTGGGAATATAAATTTGAAAATTATTTTAAATCTCTTGCGGCTAATGTAAATGAAATAGCTACTAGTGAAGATGCTATTGCAATGATTAATCAGTTTGATCCTGAAGAAAAAAGGCTTGCTAGAAAGATCTTCAGCAGGATGCCTAACCGCGCATTGCCTGTAGATGAGGAAGGTAAAGTAATACCTATAGACTACACAGTTCCTCCTAAAGAACGTGCTGGTAATAAGAAAGCCTATATTGCAGACTCTAAAGAAAAAGAACTACAGTACCGGGCGGTATCTAGCGGCTTCTTTAATGAGTTTGAAGAGGCTGTAGGTATGCCTAATGAAACAGGACTGCACGTAGGTACTAAGCCACAGGCAGAACGCATGGCGTTATTTAGAAGACAAGGTGACGAAGATGTGTTTGATCAAGATAGTTATCTGACATCAAGACAGCTTTCTAATAGACTTAAAAAGCCGCCAGAGGCAGGAGAAACACCTCCTCCGATTGCAATGATGCGGGGTTATATTCAAGTTAAGAATCCTTTAGAGTTAGACGATCCTAATTTTTCTTTATACTCAGATGCCGCTACACTTTTTGACACGAAAAGTACAATGGAAAATTTAAATCAAGCAGTAATGTTGCAAGCTCCTAAATTAAACGCTATGAAATGGAACACTTCTAAAGATAGATTGCTTGAGAAAATACAAGACTTTGAAGCTTGGGAAGATACTATGACTAAATCTGAAAAAGATTTACTTGTAAGAAAAATGAAGAAAGCTGATATTAATATTACATTTAGAAAGATGTTAGAAGATCAGGGGTTTGACTCAGTGCGTTATTTGAACACTGCTGATACTCCTTCAGATGTGGAAACCTCTCAAGCCTATTCTTATATTTTATTTAAACCCGGTCAGTTCAAAACAGAAAATGCTATTGAGTTCGATCCCCAAGATGTACGCCACAACTTTAAAGGTGGTGGCAAAGTACTTAAAGCTTTAAAGAAAGGAGCAGTATAAATGAGTTCGTATGAAATTAAAAGTGGTGATACACTAGGGGCTATTGCTAAAACCTTTGGAACCACAGTAAAAGAACTGGCAAGAACTAATAAAATTTTAGACCCTAACAAGATCAGGGCAGGGGCTAGAATAGTAGTGCCTGAACAAGAAAAAACTTTAATGCAACAAGCTCAATCTTTTATGGGTATGGAGCCTGAAAAGAAAGAAGCCCCTGTAATAGAAAAGAAACCAGAGCCTGTAATAGAAAAGAAACCAGAGCCTATTGTAGCGCAGAAACAAGATGCTGCCCCGCAAGCTTCTTTATTAGCCCCTCCAAAAAAAGAGCAACCTCTATTACCTACAAATGTGCGTCAGTTTGTATATGATATATTTGGAGGTAAAGAAACTTTAACAGAAGAAAGTTTACAAGAAGAAGAAATAAGTGCTTTAAGAGAGGGTGTAATTAGGGCTAAAGCTGCTGGTAAAGAAGTTTTAGAGTATGAAGACTATGCCACGCAAGGGGAGGGTGAAAGCCAGTATGCTGATGTAGGCGGAGGTGGTGGCTTCGCAGAGTTTTTTGAAAAGGTTTTTGACCCTTCGTATTCTATGAAAACTACCATAGGGCAAGCCCGTATTGAAGAAGATGAAGAGGGTAATACTATTGTAATAGACCGTTATAACTTCAATGACGCAGAAGACAAGTTTAGTTTTATGGGATTAATGACGGGTATTAAGAAAGCAGGGCTTAGTCCTTATGCTCAAGTAAGAAATATTGGTAAACAACTTGGTAGTGGTCAAGGGGAAGGCAGTGAAGTTAGGATTAACTTAGGCAAAATAGCTGCTACAGATATTAAGAAAGTAGAGGCTTTCATTTAATGTACAAGTACTTCAAAGACTCAGAACTCCTCTGCAAGCACTGTGATGGTGAAGGTATAGATCCTGTATTTATGCAGAAGGTGGATAAGCTGCGTGATGAATTAGGTTTCTCCTTCCCAGTGACCTCTGCATACAGATGTAAAGACCATCCCATAGAGGCCCGTAAAGCCTCTCCCGGCGCACATGAATCAGGTAGGGCCTTGGATATAGGGGTGCGTGGTAATCAGGCTTACAAGCTAGTACAGGCCGCTATAGAGGCAGGTTTTACAGGCATTGGCATAGCCCAGAAAGGAGGCTCTAGATTTATACACATAGATGACCTGCCAGATAGTGAAGGTAGACCAAGACCACACATATGGAGTTACTAGATGAGTATAGTTGCAAGCTTAGTAGGCCCTGTCACTGGACTACTAGATAAGTTTATAGAGGACAAAGATCAGAAGAATGCTTTAGCGCATGAGATAGCTACGATGTCTGAAAAACATGCACAGGAGTTAGCTAAGGGACAACTAGAAGTAAACAAAGTAGAAGCAGCACACTCTAGTATCTTTGTTTCCGGGTGGCGTCCCTTTATAGGTTGGACATGTGGACTAGGAATGTTCGGTAACTTTATTACAATTCCATTTTCTAACTTTGTATTAGCTCTTATAGGTTATGACATTGTTGTACCTCTTGTACCATTAGAAACTATGATGCCAGTGCTTATGGGTATGCTAGGTTTAGGTGCTATGAGGTCATTTGAAAAGACTCGTCCTAAATGATTGCTGAGATAAGTGCAATTGTTGCAGGTGTCAACATGGCTACGTCTGCTATTAAACAAGCAGCAGGTGCCGCAGATGACTTGTCTACTATAGGGGTCTTTCTAGGTAAGCTAGGAGGAGCAGAGGTAGAGCTTGCTAAGGCTCAGAATGCTGGTAATCTCAATGAAGGTGATGCTATCAAAGCTGCGTTGGCTCGTAAGCAAATTGCAGACACTATGCAAGAAGTTAAAGATTTATTTACATTATCTGGTAACGGACATCTGTATCAACAGTGTATGCAAGAGATGGCAAATGCAAGGAAAGCTAAACAAGATGAGCTTGCAAGGCTTGCACTGCTTAAAAAGAAGCGGTACAAAGAACTACGTCAAATAGGAATGATAGTGTTATTATGTTTAGCACTAGTACCCGCAGTAGTGGGTGGTATTATTTATATGTTAATGAATAGGTGAAACATGGCAGCTAAAAAGAAAACTAAATCTAAAGTAAACGAAGCAGGTAATTATACTAAGCCTACTATGAGAAAGAACTTGTTTAACAAGATCAAGGCAGGGACTAAGGGTGGTAAAGCTGGACAGTGGTCAGCACGTAAAGCTCAGATGCTTGCTAAAGAATACAAAGCTAAAGGTGGTGGGTACAAGTAATGACACTCAAGAAATCTCAGAAGTCTTTAAAGAAGTGGACTAAGGAAAAATGGGGAACCAAGTCAGGTAAACCATCAACACAAGGAGGGAAAGCAACAGGTGAAAGGTATCTCCCGAAGAAGGCTAGAGAGGCTTTATCAGCAAAGGAGTACGCTGCTACTTCCAAAAAGAAAAGAGAAGACACAAAGAAAGGAAAGCAGCACAGTAAACAACCCAAAAAGATTGCAAAGAAAACTGCGAGGCATCGAAAATAATGGATAGAGAAGAGTATAAGAAGGGCGGCAAGTCTAAAAAGAAAGACCCGCGATTAGAACGCGCAGGTGTTAGCGGCTATAATAAGCCTAAGAGAACTCCAAAGCATCCGAAGAAGTCTCATGTTGTTGTTGCTAAAGAAGGTGATAAGATCAAGACTATTCGCTTTGGTGAGCAAGGTGCTAGTACGGCAGGAAAGCCAAAGGCAGGAGAGTCAGCTAGAATGAAAGCAAAGCGTAAAAGCTTTAAAGCAAGACACGCTAAGAACATTAAGAAGGGTAAGATGAGTGCAGCTTATTGGGCTGATAGGGCCAAGTGGTAGCTCTAGTATCACCCGCAGTATCATCCTCTAGTGTGTTGTTAAACAGCTATGTTAATACACAGACTAAGCAGGAAGTTACTAATGATAACGGTAATAAGACAGCCACTATAGATACTACTGTTTATAGGACTGTCTTTTACCAGTACGCTAATGGTACTGTGAGCACTCACAATGTAAGTAGTAGCTCACGTACTATTAACCTTTTAGTTTAGCTTTCATCCAAAGACTAAAAAATAAAAGTATTAACATAGGCTGTACGCCTACAAATATAATTAGATTGGCAAGTTGATAACCCCACCCAGTAGCATCACCAATCACTTCTAATATATGCACACATAAACTAAAAATATAGTCTATCATTTAAGTGCCTCTAACTCCTGCTCTAGCTCTTTGTGCAAGTTCTTAAACTTAGGGTCTACTTTGTTTAGTATCTTTTCTATGTAAGATATATCTGTAGTTGAAAATATTTTAGATAGTTCTTTATTCGGAACTTTAGAATACTCTGTCATCAGCAAACCTTTGGAATCTAAGAAGACTTTAAAACTTATAATGTTTCCTTCCCTCATGCGAAGCTCACCTTGCTAACATCACCACGCATACCAGCCTTCATGTATGTAGTAGCTCTGCCTTCAAAGAAGTTTTGATGCTCTACACCTAGCACATCATCCAACCAGTTAAGTGGGTTATCTTTTATATTATAGTTAGGCTTTAGTCCTAGCTGTAGTAAACGTCTGTCAGCAATGTACCTGATGTACTCTTGCATCTCTGCCTTAGTCAATCCTTCAATGTTACCTTGTTCAAAAACTAGATCTAAAAATCTATCTTCTAAGTCCACCATTTCTCTACAAGCTTGGTAGATCTCAGCCTTGAACTCATCGTCCCAGATGTCTATATTCTCTTGTATAAACTCTCTGAACAGCTTAGTCATTGCCTCTACATGTAGTGACTCATCTCTGATGCTGTATGTAATGATCTGACCCATGCCTTTCATCTTACCAAACCTTGGGAAGTTTAACAGGATTATGAAGCTAGAGAACAATTGTAGACCTTCAGTGAACCCAGAGTACACAGCAAGTGCTTTAGCTATGCTTCTCTTGTCGCCCTTAGCGACCTTTACAGAGTCAATATACTCATGCTTGTCTGCCATAGCCTCGTAATCTGCAAACGCCTTATACTCCACCTCAGGCATCCCTACGGTGTCT
>CERI01018805.1_pt1 | contig 17031 bp, 16 predicted proteins | sample 350261 | NCBI WGS metagenome assembly CERI01 (sample SAMEA2620979, study PRJEB7988) | marine metagenome | isolation source: saline water (ENVO:00002010), including
CATTGATGACATTGTGCGTAGTGGTATCTGCGCTGAGTGGGTCAAGGTCTTTATGAAGGAAGGCTTGTGATGCAGTTAAGTTTGTTTGAAGAAGAAAAGAAACCGGATATAACCGAAGTAACACGACACAAAACATGTAGTAAGTGTAAGACAAACCTACCTGAAACAGAGGATAACTTTTATAAGGTTTGGTCTTACACTTCTATAGATGGTAGTACCCTACAACACTACGACAATAAGTGTGTACCTTGTGCAAAAAAGTCTAAGGTAGTAATATGGTTACTAAAAAAGAAATACGATCACAGAAAGTATGGTGCATGTGATTGTTGTGGTGTAGATGCCAAAGATGTTAAAGGTGGTAAGCTTCATCTAGATCACTGCCATGTTACAGGGGAGTACAGAGGTCACCTATGTGGTAGTTGCAATCGTGGACTTGGTATGTTGGGTGACAACCTCACAGGTGTACAAAATGCGTTAGACTACCTAAAGAGAGTAGAAAGTAAGGGATGAAAAAGATAGAGCTAGAGGCACAGGATTTTGTTGATTCCAAGAAGAACAGGTTCAACACAGGCTTAACAAAAGTAGCGTGTGAACTAGACAACTACATCTTAGATAACTTACATGAGTGCGGGGAAAAGGAGAATGCTAAGGAGAGACTCGTAGAGTCTTTGATGTGGGCTAGACGCGCAGCCGACACACACGGAATAAAGTAAGGGGGCCGCTTGGCCCCCTCTCTCTTTGTCTATAACTGCCCTGCTTCATCGTAGGAGTCTTTGAGATATGTCGCATACTCTATGAATAAGTCTAGCTCAGAAAACGAGTAGTCATCTAAACCTCCGTCTACACCAAACTTCTCTTTCATAGCTTTAGCAGTCTCTCGTTGTATCTCCTTAGGGAACTTAGTCATTGCCTTTCTTATGATGTTTAACTTGTAGGTCTCACCATCTGTGTAGCCTTTGTTCATACGCTCACGTATCTGCTTCTTAGCGCTACGCATTACCGACTTCAACATACCACGCCGCTTAGTTAGGTCAGCCTTGTTAAACTCTTCTGTCATCAAGAGCTTTTGTGTCTGACGTTCTAACACAGGTGCCAACATAGAGTTGAACGCCTTGTCGTAGGCAGGTAGCTTAGAGCGCTCGTTAGCTGTCCAAGGTTGCATCTCAGCCATTGAGTAAGCTCTCTCAGCAGAGGTACTTCCTTGCTTGATAGTCAGACCAAAGATCCTAGCGAAGGGGTTAGCGTCATAGATCTCACCCTCTCGTGTAGCTACTGCCAAGTCTTCACCTGTGATGGTGTCTGTCTTGTCAATGAATGCTTCAAGGATATTGTCGAAGTACTTAGTAGCTGACTGAGTGAATACACCCATAGCATCCGCTTGGCGTACATCCTTAGCTGTGTCAGTACCCATAGCGAAACCAACAACCTTGTTGACTGCATCTAACGGGCGGGTAAAGCCTGCGCTAAAGTTACCAAACACCTTAGCAAATGCATCAAAGGATGCGCCACGAGCACCAGCGTCTTGGTTTATCAATACGTCTAGGATGTTGTTTAGGTCATTACCAAACTCTGCATCCTTTGCAAGCTGACCTACAGCTACCTGTGCACCAAGCTCAGTTAACAACTCTGGTGGTACAGTTTCACCGTCACGCAGGAAGTTGAAGACACGCCCTGCAGCAAGGAACGCAGAGAAAGGGTAAGTGTTCTTAGCATCTACAATCGTACCACCACCAACATTAACCTCATATACACCTAGACCTTCAGCCCTACGCTGCTTGTCATATTCTGCCGCCATATACAAACCCGTTGTACCTACTGTCATACGAGCGATAGCGTCCATCTCAGAGATGCTAGTACCTTCTTTCTTAACAATACGTTTATAGAAAGGTTTAAGTAATACCTCAGGCGCAGCTAGTGGTGACCACTGGTAAGCTGTAGCAACAACATTGTTGAAGAAGCGTCCGAAGGGTAGGATAGTACCTAAGCCAGGTGTGTTAGAGATAAACTCTACACCTTCTGCAAGCTTACGTACTAACTCTGGTTGTTCGGGTGTAGTGTAGTCCTTAGCGAATACAGACTTTAGGGTAGTATCAAGAGCGCCTTGGATAATCTCTTCATCAAACACCTCATCAGATAGTAAAGCTTCTTTGAGAGTCATACCCTTCTTCAAGCGTACATACTTATCCATCTCATTCATGAACATCTGAGACTTAGTAAAGGTATCTTGGATACGCACACCAGTGATTTGGTTCATGGCTGTAGTGAATGCTTCCACGTTACGGAAGGCAGCACTGTCAGGGTTGATACCAAAGCGTTTAGCTGATGCATCTACACCACCCGCCATAGTCTCGAACAGCATCTTTTGTGCGCTCTCGTTAGCAGGGTCATTAAGGAAATTCATGTATGCATCACGTGTAGTGTACGGGTCCATGAGGTTACGGATCTTTTGTACCTGCAACGTAGCTAATGCACGAGATTGTCTGAAACTCTCTTGCGCTCCCTTAGTGTCAAAGGCAGACTGTGCTAAACCCTTGGTCATCAATGCAGTTGAGCTAAACAGATCAGCGATAGTTTGACCTACATAGTACTGACTAAAGCCAGCCACGTTGAGCGCTGTAGTAGCAGGTGATGAAACCAACAAGCGCTTCCATACAGACTGACCATAGCGTAGTGGCTCAGATGCTTTAGCAGCCTTAGCTTCAGCCTCATCAATGGCGTCTACTTGGTTCTTGATCTTCATCTCAGCAGCTAAGAGTCCTGAGTCGAGTGTCCTTTTCAGCTGTGATGCTACGTTCAGGGTCTTACCAGCTTCACTCATACGTGCAGCCATAAGGTCACCCAGCTTAACACGTGAACCACTAAGATCACCAAAGTACATACCCGTGAACTTACCCATAGTATCGTTGATACCTTTTAGTTCTGCGGGTGTGAGTGAGTTAGCTACGTTAGTGATAACGTCAGAGATGTGGATCTCTTTGCCAATCTTGTAGCCCTTGTCTCTGAACACACTAGCAAGACCACCGATCTCACCAGGGGTATCACCAAACATGATCTCCTTAACAAGCTGAGAGTCATCAATGACACCCTTGCCCATCTGACCTTTATCTACTTTCTCGTTCCACTTATCTGCTGCTTCACGGATAGCCTTAGCAGCCTCAGGTGCGTCCTTCTTCTTCAAGATAGGGGCGTACTGCTCAATGGTTTTCTGTGCTAGTTTCTCTACCTCTGTACGAGTGTCTTCTAGGCCAGACTTACCAGCGCCAAGCTTACGTGCAGCGAGCTGTGCTCCACCAGCAACACCACCTAAGAGAGCAGAGAATGCGGTCTGTGTTGCACTGTACTTTTCCTGTGCCCCTACGTCTAGCATTACTTGCTGTGCTGCAATATCTTGATATACAGAAGCTGTAGCGTCTAGCGCTGTAGTAGCATACAAAGATTTAGTAGCAGCTGACTGGAACAACTCTTTCTGTTTAGCCTTCATGGCATCCTTAGCTATAGCCCGTTTGGCTTCAGCACTTACGATGCGTTCAACATTCTCATAGACACCCTTGGCTCTACGGTCTGTCATGCCCTGTCTTGCTGCACGTGCCGCCGCTTCTTTACCAGCCTTCTTAGCCGCTTCCTGAGCAGCCTTAGCTGTAGCACCAGACTGTAGAGCCTCACGCCCAGCGCGTTGTACTGCAGCTTTGATAGCAACACGACCTGTAACCTGTGCGCCACCAGCTGCTGCACGTCCAATACCACCAGTAAGTAAACCTAAGTAGTTTGTAGGGTCACTAGCTGCAGCAAAAACGTAGTCACCTATACCCTTAACAGCACCCATGACACCATCGTTTACAAAGACGTTACCTAGTTGGTCATAGATCTGATAGGCTACACGTGCTGTCTCTTTCTGTCTAGCGTTTGCCTTACTAACGAAACGTACTTCGCCTGCAGTAGACACAGTGTTAGCGTTGAAGTAACGCATATGCTTAACAAAATCATCTACTACCTGCTCATCTGATTTCTTACGATAGTCCACACCCTTACGCTCAATCATGTAGTCACGTATTGGTTGGGAATACTTGTAATCACTTTGTATGTCTGAGACTGTTAGCGTCTCTTCTGGGTCAAAGGACAGAGTTTCTCTTGGTTTTAACGCACCAGCTGAACCGCTAGTAAGATTTTTCAAGTACTCTTGGCGTTCAAAGTAGTTCATGTTTAGTCATCCTCGAACTGCTTGGGTGTACCGTCTGGGTTGTGTGTCTCTTTATACTTTCTATCCCACTCTGCCATTGCATTAACTTGGTATTCTCTACCCATAGGCTTAGTACGAGTTGTTGTAGCATCAGGGTCCGTTGGGCGTGGTTCAATTATGATAGGTGTTCTATCGGGGTTATATCGTTTTCCGTATTGTTTATCCCACTTACGCTGCTTTACAATATCACCGCCCCTTTCACCTGTGGGACGTTCCTTACCCTCTGATAATGATGGAACACTGGCAGGATCAACTGGCTTTGGTCCTAACTCTGGTCTTGCTATAGGGCGTACTGACCTTACTGGCGCAACAGACTCTGGTTTAGGTTGTGGCTTAGGGTCTGCGTCATCATCATTACCTACTTGGTAACCTTTCTTAAGATCCTCAAGGTACTCTGCCCCCATAAGCTCTTCTATCTCATCCATAGCAAACTGTTGCTGGAAGAAACCACCCGCTGGAGTCCCATATTGGTTGGCATACCCCTCTATGAATCGGTTCAGTTCTTTCTGTGCGTAACCTTTACGAGCTTCTTTTCTTATGTTGTCTATCGTAATGTCGGTAACATCTGACCTTTCCCCACCCTCTTCCTCAACTTGCGCAAGATAACCATTGAGTGCCAACGCAGCCGTGGCATCTGCTCCATCAGATGAGTAAAGATCTTGATACTCTTCTGCTAACTCTCTAGCAAAGGTAAAGCTATCCGTCTTACCGAAGCGTTCCATCTCAGAGAAAGACATTACAGCGTTAGGTATAAGAGCGTTAAACTCATTCATACGTGCAGCGGCGTTTACATCAGCGATAGACATACCGCCCATACCTGAAGTTTCACGCAGCTCTTGTTTTACACGATCCTTAGCACCAAAGCCAAAGAGTCTACCAACAACACCTGTGTCATCTTCAACTTCTGTAGCTTTACCAATAGCACCATATGACTCCTTAGCAAAATCCTCTAGAGACATGTCAATGAGTGACTGATCAATACTTGGAATGTTAGGCATACTAATCACAGCTTCAATATCATTGATTGAAAGCTTTTCACCTGCACCTAAGCCTGCCTCTGCGTGTGCCGCAGCTAACTTGTCACGAAACTCTTTTACGCCAGTCATACCAGAAGCAATAGCAGTACGTACCATAGCCTTAGACTTAGCACCCTCAGGAATATACTGGAGGGCTTCTTTACCTAAAGCAACAGCCGCATTAGCACGTGAGTTACGAGTAGCGATTAGGGATTGGTTACGCCCAAAAGCCTCTTCCTGTTGAGTCTTGTATTCCTCTGCGTCCTCACGCATCTTCTGCATACCGCCAGACACTTGATTGAGGAACCCGGCTAAAAATTCTTTTCTGTTAAATGCCATTGTGTGTTAACCCCTTGCCATCAAGCCCTGAGGCTTTTCTTCTTGTGCCATCTCTTCTTGCGGCATTTCTTCCTCAGCAGGTTCTCCCTCCTGCGTTTCAACCATAGACTCAACCATCTGCTGTCCTTCATCAGGTGCACCGGAGTCTTCTTTATCTAGCATAGAGTTAGCAACCATAAGGAAGCGCTGCATCTCTGCATCTTCTGCTTTCTTCTGTGGGTTAGAACTAGAGTCTTTAACACTAATACCCATGTCCTCAAGAGCAGCCTTTAGGAATGCATGGATAACAGGGGCTACAACAAGACCAGCGTCTATTGTGTGTAGTCCACGCATAACACCCTGCATGTATGTAGTCTCTACGATAGGGGCTAGGGATACGCCTGCCTGTGTCATAGCACCGAAGTCCTGCAACACCTCATCGTTATCTAAACGCTGAAGGTAGTACATGGCTACCTCGTTAGCGTCTGACATCTGGGGTGGTTGCTCCCAAGGGTTATTACGTGGTTCACCTGTGAGCGACTCACCGGGAATGGGTCTATCAAACGGTCCTGCTATTGGCATCTTTATATCCTACTTAGTAAATCCAGCACCGAAGTATAAACCTACGATGGCTGAAACAATGTGTGTATCTAACGGTGTAATGACAAAGCCTTGTGCATACTTCCACTTTACCATCTCTTCACCGGGACCAAAGATAAAGTCGAGGAACCCAGCTTGAATTTCTGTGTATCCTACAATAACGCTTACCTCAGGGTAGAAGACAGCGACTAGCTTTGGTAGAACAATAATAGCAAAGACTGAAGATAATGCAATAAGTCTTCGCGTCCAAGCGAAATGTTTATCGTTCTTTCCTGCGTCACGAGCCATTGCCACTTGCTTGGCATTGAAGCTGGCACGTTCCATAAGCATCTTCTGCTGGGCTTCTTTAGCCTTGATGCTTTGCCCCCATACGGACATGACCCCACCTAACACGGTGGAGCCTAGCATTGTGATGAGTTCTAGAGGGAGACCAAACATCAGGAGTTCTCGTTAACTAACACTACAAGATCCATATTTGTAGCACCTGTTGGTATAGTCACTCCTTCACTTTGCAGCCATTGTGTCATAGCATTTACACTGTTTGTCCCTATCATACCATCAACAGTAGTGCCTACGGTTCGTTGAGCTTCGTATTCGTTACGCTTTTCTAGCTCATCTGCAGCAACAGGGTCTTCTGCACGTAGCGCTGTGATAGCAGACTCCCACCGCTCCTCTGCTGTAGCTACGGGAGCAGCTGCGTTGATTATGACTTGTAGTTTTCTAGCTGACATTTCTTCAGCTGCAGCATCAGTCATACCTGCATAGTCTAGGTAAGCAATAGCAGCAGGTAGCGCATAACGGTTATCATTCACAAGCTCTGGGTTGTTAATGAGATCTACGTTAATCCCCTGTTCTTCAAGTCTGTTTTGCACTTCTTGATAATTCTGACGCCCTGTGATTTGTACCAAACCTCTGCCTTTGAACGTACTACCATCACCACTTGCTAAGTCTCCGTTTCCATTTCTTCCTGCATACTGAACATCAAAGATAGTATCCCCTAAAGTGCCTTGTGAGTTTAGTTGTCTAGCCAGTGGAGTAGCATTACCACTAGAGTCCAAGAGACCTGCATCGATAGATCGTTGTCTCCACGTCCCTGTAAAGTCCTCAAGATTTGAAAGACTGTAAGATGTTTCAGTGACGGGGCCAGCTGTTCCTACTTCTACATCAACAATACCCTCAAGCATAGCTTGTTTTTTAGTATTGCCTATGGACCCCTTAACAGCACTCTTGAGTTTAGGTAGAGAAAAAGTACCGTTACTCGTAATTGTCTGTGCTTGAGACTTAGTGATGTCGCTCATATAGGTCAACGCTGTACGCTCTTCTGACGTGACTTGTCTAGACGGCATGTTAATCTTCTGACCCGGACGAATCATATCGGGATTAGCAATCTGTGGGTTAGCATCTATGATAGCCTGTAAGGGTAGATCAACAGAAGAGGCAATAGCTGTGAGTGTATCACCTGCCTTAGTGATAACGTCAGGTAGTTCCTCTGCAGTGATAGGCTCAGGCTGTAGTGTATCTCTGAGAACATCTGGGTCTGTGATATTGGGGTCTGGCTCTTCTTCAGTCTGCGCACCCTGATATACCTCAGGAATGTTAAGCGCTTCACGCATAGCGTCATCAATGGCTGTACCACGAAGGTAGTCGTTAATCTCAGTAGAGATCTCTTCCATACTCTGACTAGAGTACAGGTTCATAGGGTTGTAGCTTGTTTTAGGCGGTGGCGTTAGAGTAGCACCTGCAGCTGTCATAGCCATAGCAGTGTTGCTATAGAGAATAGCCGATGGGTTGTAAGACTGTCCGTAACTAGGACTATCGTCATCATTATCTGTCGAATGAGAGGAGAACGTCTGCTTAGCTTTAGAAGTTCCTGCGCCACTTGTAGGAGCGTAGTTGGAACCTGCATACATATCTGCATCCATGTTACGACCAGAACGAGAGCCTAAACCACTGGGGCGTGACTTGGGTTTAGGGGAGCTAGTAGGTGCGCTTGACACCGCGTATGTGTTGTAATCTGGTTCTGGCATAATGTGTTTAACCTTTTCCGAATAGGTAGTCAGCAGCGTTGATGGCAATCTGTCCAAGGAATGAACCTGATGCGGCAGACAGACCGCTAGAATCAGTGTCACCTGCAGCATCTGCGGAAGCTTCAGCTTGTATCTTAGCAACGGCAATGTTCGCATCCCTTTGTGCTGCGTTCTCACCAGACTGCCAAGCCCATGCAAGAACATCTCGTTCACGCTGAACAATATTGTTATAGGCAGTCATAGTCAAGTTGTTTGCAGCAAGTGCAGCGTCACGGTTAGCTTGGTTGTTTGCAGCATTCTCAGCAGTTGTTACAGATTGTGCCCACTGAGCATTGGCCTGTGCTACAACTAGGTGATTCGTAGCATTGAACTGGTCACGAGCATTCTCTTGATCTGTGTTGAAACGGGCCAGAGCGTTAGTCTCACCAGCGTTAAAGCGGGACATAGCATTCTTTTGCTCCGAGTTAAACTGTGATACCTGCGTAGCTAGTGAAGCAAAGAACTGATTAGTCTGATTCTCAGACGTAGCGTTAAACTGTTTGGCGGCATTAACTGCAGCTGTGTCAGACAAGATAGCGTTAACACGTTCCTGTGCTTTAAACACATTCATCTGTTGTTCATTATCTAGGTTAGCCATGTCCATCTGCAGGAAAGCCTCAGCGTTTTGTAGCTGTGCCTGCTGACGATTGTCAAGGTTAGCCATTTCCATGCCAGTCATAGCAGCCGCATCAGCCATAACCTTAGCCTGGCGGTTACTCAGATTAGCTAAGTTCATGGTCTGAGCCATCTTAGCATTCTCAAGAGCTACCTGCTGTTGTGCAGTAAAGTTCATATTAGCTATTTCAGAGACCTTAGCTGCGTTCTGCACCTTAGTTTGAAACTCTTGAGTGAATTCCATGTTGAGAAAGCCAGCACGTTGACGTGCAGACTCCATGGCAACCTCTTGCTTGTTAGACGCATCCATCTGTGCAATAGGTAGTGCAGATTCCATAGCAGCCTGTACAATAGCCATACCAGCCATTGATGATGCAGAGAGACCACGAGCAGCCATAGCAGCTGTAGCGCCTCGCATAGCTCCTGCAGCCCATGCTGGTGTGGCACCGCCCTCAAAGTCTTCCATTAGGGAAGCCATCTCATCTTGAACACTAGCGGCTTCTAGCTTATCTTCGCCGTATATATCTTTTACTTTTTGTTGGTCTACAGTTGAACCAGAGATTAACTCTCCTGTTTCAAGTTCTCGTGTAGGAGCACCCTCTACTGTAGCAGCCTCGCCCTGAGCAGCATCTAGCTTTAGCTGTTTTAACTTAGTAGGGTCACCCTCTGCCGCTTCCATAGTGGCTTCATCACTTACCTCACCTTCAGCAGCAGTGGCACTTTTAAGAGATTTATCTACAGCATCCTCAGAAGTACTAGCTTCTACAGTAGAGGCGTCTACAACGGGTGAAGCTACAGCATCATCAGCTTGCTCTGCTGTTGTACCAGTTGCCTTATTGATAGGATCTGCTTGACCTGTATTTGCAGTTATATCTGTACCTGTACCTTTTTTTGATACTGTGTCAGCTTTTATTGTTATTTTTCTTGGGTCAGACGTAATAGATTTAGTTATCTTAGAGGCGCTGCCCATAGGGTTTTCTGTTGAGGTATCTTCTACAGGAGTTTCTTCTACTGGTGGAGTCTCTTCTTCATCAGTAGTAGTATCACCACCCTCAGCCATCTGCATAGGAGAGCCTTCGATAGTACGTCTAGCCGCCAGTGTGAACTTACCCATCCGTGCTGCAGCCGCAGGGTTGGACGCCAGAAAGACGTTGATAGATTTATCGTCCATAGGGCCATTGTAGCCCAGCGCTGGTAAAACCTTATTCTGTAATGTCTCAGGTTTAAACCCTACAAACTTCTTAGCCATAATTACTTATTCCCTATCTGCATCCACACAGATGCTGCTATAAATGATAGCAAAGCTACTGTTGATATTCTTACTGCTGTTGACCATATGCTCTTCTTTGTATCACGATAAGCTTCAAGTAAAGAGCGCATCTCATGCAAGTCTCGCTGAGCGTCTGCATCCTGTAACCCTAGAGACCTAAGAGCCTCTTTAGCGCCACGTCTTGCTGCACGGTCTAGCATATCTTCTAGCTCATCTGGTGTCAAGGATACAGTAGACATTATACAGTACCATTGGAGTTTACGTTGCCTGTTACTGTGAGGTTGCCACTAGCGTCTAGCTTCATCTTGTTTGTACCGTCTGTAGCGAAGTAAAGGACACCAGAACTTTCTGTGAGTGTCCAATCACCTAAGTCAATCGTAGTAGCGTTGAGAGTAGAAGCAGAGAAAGCCTGAGAGGTTGAGCCTGCTAGTTCTGCTTTAGTGTCAATCTCTGTCTGTAAGCCATCAACATCACCTATAGAAAGAGCTTCTGCTGGTACAGTAGCAGCAATACTAATGTTAGATGTACCATCAAAAGAAGCAGTACCTGTTACATCTCCAGTTAGCGTGATGCTACGTGCAGTAGCTAGTGCTGTTGCTGTATCTGCGTTACCAGTGACATTACCAGTTAAGTTACCTGTAACATCACCAGTCAGGTTTCCTGTAACATTACCTGTCAGGTTTCCTGTAACATTACCTGTAACATCTCCAGTTACGCCACCTGTAACATTACCTGTCACATTACCTGTAAGGTCTCCTGTGACACCTCCAGTTATATCACCTGTAACATCACCTGTAACGTCTCCTGTGACATCGCCCGTTAAGTTACCTGTAACATTACCTGTAACATTACCTGTAACGTCTCCTGTGACATCACCTGTAAGGTCTCCTGTGACATCACCTGTAAGGTCTCCGGTTATATTACCAGTGACGTTACCTGTAACATCCCCCGTAACACCGCCTGTCAGGTCTCCGGTTACATTACCCGTGACGTTACCTGTCACATTACCCGTTACATTACCTACAACTCCGCCTGTTGCTGTTGTAACACCCGTCACAATAAGAGTCCCTGCTACAGTAGCGTTCTCGTCTACAGTAAGAGTATCAACATTTGCAGTACCATCTAGCCACAAGTTATTCCACTGTTGTGTGGATGTACCCAAGTTATACCCTGCCGACTCTGGTTTAATGTCACTATCTATGTCTGCCTGAAAGTCAATAGTATCTGTAGCAGCATCACCAAAAGTTAAGTTACCTGAAATGGTAGCATCACCTGTAACTGTAAGGTTACCACCAACAGATACGTTACCAGTAGTAGCAATAGTAGCACTTTTAACAGCAGCAGAAAAGAAGCCGTCTTTGAACCTAACAGCGTCAGAACCTACATCTAAAGTATTTGTAGTCTTGGGTAAAACATTAGAAGAAGAAACAACGAAGTCCTGCGCTGGGCCTACCTTTTCAATAGGTGCACCCTCACCCGTACTACCATCGTGCTTATGTCCTGTGGACGAGTTAAACGCATCCTTGATAGCATTGTACTCATTATCAAAATCATCAGCATCAATAACGTTACCGTTAGAGATGTTGTTGCTAGTGTCCTGACGCTCATAACCTGCCATTTTTTAGTCCTTACTGTCTATCATTTTGTCTAAACTCTAGCAGGGCTGTGTCTAGAGTGAATGTAGGGTTGGTAGAGAAATCTTCTAAACGTAATGCTATAGTCTTTCCTGAACCAACTAGGTTTGTGTTATACACAACGTCAAGTTCACCACCATAAGTTGCTGTACCAAATTTAGCAGCTGCGGAACCATATATGAACACAGAGTCTCCCGTACTTTCTATGGTCTGTGTTGGTGGTTGGATAACACCTGTGTTTGTAGTAGTATCAAAGTCATACTTTATGTTTACATCTATACCCATGGGTCCACTAGGTTCAGCATATAAAGTCATCTTGTAGAAAGACTTACGCATCTGTGGGTCTGAGATAGACATAAAAGGCGATTCATAGATAGCTTCAATGTTAGTACCATCAAAGCTTGAGCCTGTATCCATGTTGTAGACATACCCATCCCCATGGGCAAACGCTATAGTCTCTGCTGTACCAGAGTATCGGCTATCAGCTATGTGAGCTTGAATGCCGAATGTAGTAGACCAGCTCATACCCGATGAACCTTGAGATATTAACTTAGTAGCGATTAGACCCTTAGCAACCGCAGTCTGTTCAGAATCAATATATGCAAAGATGCGGTACTGAGACTTCTCACGCAGGACTACGGATGTGAAGTTAGATGTACTACTAAGAAATGTATTAGCACTCTTAGCAATAGGATCAGACGCAACATCCAATCCAAAATCACCAATACGGTCAGTAGCACTGAGTAAGCGAATACCATCCGGCGCAAGATACATGATATCACCACCAACCTCTTGGATAGTGTCACCATTGATACAACCAATACGATCAGTAATAGGTGATAATTGGAAGTCAGCGGCAGTGTTACCTGTTAGTCGCTTAATGCTATCCGTAGTGAAGATGATAAGTTGATCACGGAATACAGCTAGACCTGTTACATCATTGGCTACGTTGATAGACCCAGCACCATTAGCAGCACTAAAGTCATCTGCGGTAAAGGGTGCTGTAAAGAATACGTTGTTACCCTTAGCGTAGAATGCTGTATCCTTAAACACTGCTACATGATCTGCACCTAGTGCGTTTGTATCGCCAGTAACTGCTGTTAGAGTATTACCTGAGGTGTTATAAATAGCAGGGTAGTTAACGCCATCAACAAAAACAACCTTTTCATCACCGTTTAGGTTATACAAAACACTCTTAGCTTTATTGCCAAGTAAAGGTCTAGCACCCATAGATGTCCATGTAGTACCTGTTCCGTAGTAGTACTCTGTTACGTTGGATGCATTCTTCCTAGCTACTACAATAAGACCTCCGCTAATAACCTTTAGGGCTAGGATAGGACCAGAGCCTGTAACTTCTGTGTCGCTATACTTTTCGTAGCCCTTGATCTTAGAGTAGCCACCTTCTTTAGATGACTCAAAGTTCTGCAGAATAGTGGCGGAACCCACGGCATTAGTACCCTGCTGTAGAGGGCTGAGGTTAGAGATGAGACCACCTTTAAACTCAATAGGAAATGTCTGCCACTGTGTAGCCATCAGAAATGTACTCGTGTATCTCGCAAGTATTCTGTGCGATTAATGTGTAAGCTACGGAGTTGTTTAATGCCTTGCTCAAACTTCTGTAGTGATAATTGTGCAGCCTGTGTGTCACCACGAAACTGATAAACATAGTACATAGCACCATCTACAATCGTATAACGATACTGCTCAGGGAGTGTAGGTACGTCTGTACTACTTTCCAGATCAAACCCTGTACGGAAGTACTCATACACTACTTCATACTCTTTATCAGGTGGAGGTGAGAAGATAAGCTCTCTGCTAGGTGTACGTACTACATACTTGGGTGTTGTGCGTGTACTTGCCTCAGAGTTATACTCAAAATCAGCAAACTTGTCAAGCCATTCTTCGTATGTAAGAACTTTTAGTTTCACTGTTTCTACGTTAAGGTCTGCGTCACGCTTGATACGAAAGGTGTTCATGTTGATGGTTTTGCTATCGTAAGGCATACTATAACGTACCTCACCTACAGCAAGAACTTCTGTTTCCTCTACATGGTTCCACGGCCACTCAAACTCTTCTTGGTTGATGTGACGGATGGCAGAATTAACAGCGTCCTTAGCGAAGCTGTAGTACCCTGTAGCAGTAGAGAAATTAGAGGTAATAAGTTCTACTTCGTTAAGTCTGCGGTTAACATCGTTGACTAAGCTCATGTAATCATATGCCATTATTACTTCTCCCGTATGCGTAAGAAGACACTACGCTCATATTTTAGCTCATTGCCCGTAGTAATTTGACATGTAATGAGGTATCTAACATTGTTTGTACCTAAGCTAAGCCGTGCAGTAGAAACCTTACCAGATATTGTACCTGTAACAAATTGCAGGCCATTGACTACGCTGGCATCACTTACCTGTGTCTTAACACCGTCAGCATCCTTGATGAACCACACAGCTGCAGAGAGGGTGTCATCACCTAGAAAGCGAGACCAATCTATGTTGTAGTCTACCAATTCATCTTTATCTTTATCAGGCCATTTGTATGACATAGTTGTTCCTTAGGCTGCAATGTATACAGTATTGTTTGAATGTGGCTTGTTTATGTATACAGTATTGTTTGAATGTGGTTGGTTTATGTACACAACGCGCTGAGTGTTATACCTGTCGGCAAAGTCTTCATAAGGAAATAACACACCTGTGACTACAATAGGATCAGGTGATAGGTTAAAGGAGAACGTAGCAGATACTGTACTCAATGTTATCGAAGCTTGAGCGTCTTCATCAGCAAACACAAAGTTATCTAAGGATAATTCTACGCCTGTTATCTCAACTTCAGCCAGAGCAGTAGGGACTACTAAACCAATATCAGAACTAGATAATACACTAGATATACTAGTAATAGCCTTAGCATCTACATCTGAAAATGCTTCCACACTAAAAGAAGCAGTTATAGCAGGGAGTGTTATACTAGCCTGAGCATCTTCATCTGCAAGCGCAAAGTTATCTAAGGATAATTCTACGCCTATGATAGCAGCTTCACCTTCAGCATCAAACTCTAGCGTATCTGCTGTGAGGGTAGCTAATGTGTTAGGTAAAGTTATAAAAGCCTTAGCATCTACGTCTGAAAATGCGGTGATACTAAGAGAGGAGGTGACAGATGTAGGTGTGATACCCGCTTGTGCATCTGAAAGTACGGCATTGATAGTTGTAGTAGTACTAGTCCCTTCTACAGATGTAGTAGCCTGAGCATCAGGCTCAATAGCTACTTCACCTGTAGCAGATACACTACCCAGCGTGTGAGACGCTACAGCTTCGTAAAGCAAATCACCCGTGCTAAACTGAGCAGTTGCTCCTGATAAGAATGCATTAGCAGTTACTGCAGCAGCCGCTTGTGAAAGAGGAGTCTGCGATAAAGCTACAAAGCCTAGCATATTATGTGACCCCTCTTACTGTTACGGGTTTAGAGTAGTTACTCAGGGCTTAGTTGGCCAAGTTATTTCCGTTGGGAAGCCAGCTTGATCTGTGATGTCACGCAGAGCCTGACGATATGCTGTCTGCTCCGCTGTCATAGTGCGGTCAGATAAAGCCCATACGTCTGTTGATTGCAGGAGATTGTCTCGCTCTCCTCTTGCCATATCTTCAAAAGGATCACCATATGGAAAGTCTGTAGTGTTTATAGGAACTTCAGTCTCCACACCATTAACAACTGCTAAAGTATATTCTACCATTATGTTATCCCCCACAATCTTATAACTCCACCCGGAGCAAAAGTGTTTAACGAAGTGCTAAGTTGAAAATCTCTATTGTCGTCAGCAGCGACCCTATTTGATCTCACTACCGTAACCTTACCGTCATAATTTGAGCCATAAGTTATACCATGAGTAAAAACATTAGTAACTCTAGGATAACGAACATAGGCATAAATACTACTACCTGTTGCGTTGCTATTTCCGTAACCATAAAAGGCGTTATCGCCAAAGTAATTATGGCGTAGGGCGTTATTATTGCTTTCCATCATAGACCCATGATAACCATTAGTACCGAATATACCACCAGTAGAGTTAGAAAGTTTCAGAGTTGGGTAAGTTATAGTGTTGTTTATACCAAGTATATACTTTGCTTCTACTATAAAAGTGTCGTAGCCCGTAGGAAATGTATAAGCGTAGGAGCTAACCCCTCCGCTTGGGATAGTGTAACTATGTATTAAGCTCATAGCCCCACCAACACCCGCATTCCCTATAGCAGTCGCTGTGGTCGCATCAACAGAGGTGATGTTTTGCAATTGCCCCGTGTTGCCTATGCGTGTTGTGCCGCCTGTCTGTATAGCCATCTTCGTGTCCTTCCACTATTAGCTGTTAAGGTGCGCTTTAAGCTCATCAATCTGAGCCTGTTGTTCTTTTATGGCCTCAACCAAGTGACCAATCAGGCCGACATAGTTGACAGATTTCATGCCAGTTTCTTCGTCAGTATTCACAACATCTGGGATGATCGGCTCAACTTGCTGCGCTATGAAGCCTTGCCCCTGAGTGCCAGTATCGCGCCAATCAAAAGTAACGCCCTCAAGCTGACAAATATCAGCAAGAGCATTGTCGATTGGCTTGATGTTTTTCTTCAAGCGTTCATCTGATGTGCTGTTCAAATCGCCTGAAACCAAAACATGCGGAGATGAGTTTTTAACCTCTAGCCGCTCTGACCCACCAACGACCACACGCCACTGATCCGATGCGTGGAACTGCATATATGTGTTGGTATCGCCGTGATGGAACAACTGATCGCATCCATAGATGTCGTTGTTGTTCATATCTATGCGGCCCGACATTTCTATACCGTTTGAGCTAGTCTCAAATTTCATTGAGCCGTTATGGTAAAATTCAACTTCAGCATTACGCCGCGCAACCCATGCCCATTCGTTATCGGTGTCGTTGTATAGGCCGCAATTGTTCGCGCCATCTGACATTAGCACCCAATCGTCACGAATGGCGTAACCAGCCCAAGAAACACCGCGATCATCGTCTACTTTGATTGTGCCGTAATTGCCTGTGGCTTGGTCTATGTAGGTGTAAGGCGCTTCAAGGTTTAGTGTGACCGTGCCAGATGTGCCGCCGCCTGATAACCCTGTACCAGCCGTTACGCCGGTTATATCACCTACGTTTGACGTATAACCAGCAGCAGCGTGATCGCCCCAGCCATAAGCCGTATTCCAATTGCCTACATTCGCATCAGACGCACCAGTAATCGTGCCGCCAATAAAGTTTCCTGACCCGTTTATGCCTTTGGCAGTA
>CERI01040437.1_pt1 | contig 16985 bp, 19 predicted proteins | sample 350261 | NCBI WGS metagenome assembly CERI01 (sample SAMEA2620979, study PRJEB7988) | marine metagenome | isolation source: saline water (ENVO:00002010), including
CATTCTCCACATTCCTTCAACATAATCTTTTGCGTGACCCCAATCCCTTTTTGCATCAATATTTCCCATTACTAATTTGTCTTGTGTTCCATTTACAATATTATTTAGCGCAATAGTAATCTTTCGAGTGACAAATGTTGGTCCTCGTCGCGGACTTTCGTGATTAAACAATATTCCATTACATGCAAATAAATTATACGATTCACGATAATTTTTTACTATCCAATACGCATATAACTTTGCAACTCCATATGGAGATCTTGGATAAAAAGGGGTTGTTTCTGTTTGCGGGACTTCCATTACTTTACCATATAATTCAGAAGTAGAAGCCTGATAAAACTTTGTTTTATGCGAGATTCCACTTGATCTTATTGCCTCTAACAGTTTTAAAACCCCGACGCCATCTACTTCGGCAGAATATTCTGGCATCTCAAAAGACACTTTGACATGACTCATTGCTCCTAAATTATATATTTCTAATACATCAAGCTGTTCGCCATATGTTTCTTTTATTTGATATAAAATGTTAATAATATTCGAACCATCTGTTAAATCGCCATATTTTAATATCAAATTTGGATTATTGTATAAATGTTCAATTCTATGAGTATTTATATCAGATGCTCGGCGTATCATACCCCAAACAATATATTCCTTTTCTAATAACAATTCCGTTAGATAAGAGCCGTCTTGTCCAGTAATGCCTGTTATAAACGCTATTTTTTTACCCATTTATATAAAAATAAAAATTATATTTTTATATAAAAATAATTTATTAATATATTCTCTCCCTTGTTAATATTCGCTTAAATAATTCATTTTAAATATTCTGAAAATAATAATTTATAATATTTTGTACACTTTTCATTATTATGTAAAGGAATTAAAGTGAATAATAAGCTTTTTGTAATTATTTTCATATTTTCAAAATCTTGTTCTGAAAATTTATCAATAAAATAATTTTTAAAAATGTATATTATCTTTTCTTTATAATTAATATCAACAAATTTAGATAATAATATTTCATCATAACCAATTAACGATTGGTAGATTTTTGCCCAATCATATAACCAATCTCCGCAGATTGTTAATTTTTCTCCTACTTTACCTCGCATATCTATAAATTTTATTTTGCCATAATCATTTATTAATATATTGGTAAATACCGGATCGCCGTGTATCACTTTTTTCTTACCTAAGTTATTATTTTCATAATATTGTAATTTTACTAATATTGATTCATAAATAGGTTTACTATTTTCAAATATTGAATAATCAAAATGTTTATATCTATTTATTAATTTTGAAGCATAATTCTCATATATATTAATATCATCATTGATTATATCACAATGTTGAATACGATTAACGCTATTTAATACGTGAGTTAATGTATCTTTGTTTATCATTTCAGACAAATATAATTCTGTAACGGTTAAACCATTAATTTTTTCTAATACAATATTTTTGCTATTTCCTGATATATACAAAGGAAACATGTCCTTTAAAAATAAAGGAATATTTTCATAATAATAATTTTCGCCTTTTAAATCCCCATTTTTAATTATTGTATCAAAACTACCCAAATTAATAGTATGAAAATCTCTTGGTTTAATTTTATGATTATAATATCCCAATTCTTTTTCTAAATCATCAAAACAATTTAATGCCAAATCATCAATATAAAAATCAGCATGTGGTTTTCCAAAATATATTTCATCATATGGAATATCAAATTTATCAAGTGTATCAAATGTTATTTTACCTATATCTGAAGATACTTTACCTATATTTCCATTGTGGGTTTTCATTCTTCGCGCAGTATAGATAATAATAATATTTCCAAAGCTTTTCAAATATTTCAAAAAATTAATATTTTTTTCAATAGGTTTTACCGATGTATAATCATTTATAATAGTAGGAAACGTAACGAGTGTATTATCCAAATCAAAACAAATTCTTTTATTTTTTATCACAATTTCATTATTAAAAGAATTTTTACATGGAAAATTGTTATAAAATAATTTTAATTGTAAAGGTGTTCCTAAACATATAAAATTTGACTTCATTATAGTTATATTTTTAAAAACAAAATCTTCATTTATCATTTCTTTTATAATACCACTTGTATAAAATTCTGATTTTTGAGTTATATTATTTTCAATTATTTTGGATGTATATCTTTTCAATTCATTGATTGAACTAAAACCATAAGCACCTGTGCAAGCATTATTTGAAATTTTATCCTTTTCTTTTATATCTATTATTTGATTATTTTCATTCGTTTTTACATATGAATATATCGGATTTTTATTTATATCTTCAAAGGAAAAAACACAATTTTTTCCGTTCCATTGTGAAATTATGTCACAAGTATAAAAATTATCGCTATCTAAACATAATACTGGAATATCTCTTTCTTCATTAATGTGATTTATACCAATATTAATTGTTTCTGCGGCGCCTCTTGTATTATTTTCTAAACAAAGAAATTTAAAATTTATTTTTGGATAATTTTTAATCAATAGATCTTCAAACCTATAATTATTATATTCTTTATTATATGGAATAAATATATAATCAATATTATTAGTATTTAAGTTATCTAATAAATATGATATTATAGGTTTTCCATAAATATTAATTAATGCTTTAGGATTTTTATAACCATTTTCTTTAAATCTTTTACCAATTCCGCCAATTGGTATAATGATTATCATTAATAAATATTATATTATATATTGTTTTTATATAAAATAATTTATTAATATATATTATAATGCAAATTTTTGTAAAAACTCTCACCGGAAAAACAATTACTTTAGACGTAGAAGCAAGCGATACAATTGAAAACATCAAACAAAAAATTCAAGACAAAGAAGGTATTCCTCCGGACCAACAACGACTTATTTTTGCCGGAAAACAGCTTGAAGATGGCAGAACATTATCTGATTACAATATACAAAAAGAATCTACTTTACATCTTGTTTTAAGATTAAGATAATTAAATAAATAATCTATTCATATTTTCTGATTCTATACTATTTTTATTTATACTATAAAAAATATTTATTTGATCTTGACTTCGAAATCTAAAACTAAAATGTTTATTTTTTTCTTGTCTTCCAATACGTCCAATACACTGAATTATTTTTTCTTGAGTAAGGTTTTTCATATCTTTACTCAAGTAACAATGACTAAACTGATAATTTGTTCCGTATATATAATCACTGTTTGCAATAATCAAATATAAACTTTTATTTTGAGCCAATTTTTTCATATTTTCAATATATTTATTATTATCTTCTTTTATATATTTGTTGTCTTTGTCTTCTTGAATAATATTATTTGAAAACACGCCAATCCCCATTAACATCAACAACTTGTACAACGATTTTATATTATACAATTCCACTATTTCTTTAATGTCATTGTCACCCAACTGAGAAGTAAATACATCCGATTCTTCATAGTTAATTTCTCTGTTCAATTGCCACCTTTCATAATGATCTTTGCTATTTGGTTTATATTTATTTTCTAATGACAAAGAGATCAAATTATTTTCTAATTTTTCAATTAAATTATTTAATTCTAATACATCAGGCGGTAATCTCATATTTGTCATTTTATTTTCACAATCTTTATATTGCTCAACCTTATCTTCATAATCTTTTTTATGTTGTATTAATTGCTTCATTATTTTTCGATTATAATCTATCTTCTTTTCAATATTTTTTATGATGTTATCATCTAATTGAGCCTTTACTAACAAATATTTGCAAACATTTTCTATATTATCACTAATAAATAACGTAGGACCATTTGTTAAACTATTTGCATTATTCGTGGTAATATCAATACCCACATTTTTACAAATAGTATTTTTTTTGGAATGTTTTTTGTCATATAATAATTTTAATTGATCCCATTTGTCTTTTCCAATTTGTAATATTGTATTTACGTATATGTCTTTTATTTTATACAACGAAATATCTGCCAATGTTGAAAAATTATCTTTTATATAACCATCATCAAATTCATGTTCTAAAAATAATAAAAATTTTGCACATTCACTACAATCAAAAAATTTATAATATTTTTTACCGTGAAAAGACAAAAATCCGCATATATTTTCATATGATTCAAAATGCAAATGAGGAATTATAATATTTCCATAAATATCATATATACAAATATTTGATAATTGATCTACGCTTTCTATATAATCAAAATAAAGATCTTCAAACTTATTTTTACTTTTTTCAATAATTTGATTTATTTCTTCTTTTTTAGGTAGTGTAGCACAAGACAATACAATATTCGGTATAATATTTTCCTTCCAATTTTCTTGTATTATATTATGTAAATTATTCTCTTTACTATCCAATCCAATGGTCGGTTCATCCCAAAATAATACTAAATCGTTTACATCATTGAACGTTGACATATATGTCATTGCAAGTTTATAGGACATCAAATCGCATATCATTATTTCAACATTTATACCATCACTATAATCCGGTATTTTTTTACCATATTTATTTGTTTTATATTTATTTACCGCATTATAATTCAATCGTATTTTATCAATATCATCACACCCAAACGCAAACCCAATTTTTATTCCCAAATTAAATGCACTATTTGCTAAACTCAGTCCTATATGTTTTGCCGCACAGACAAATATAACCTTATATTGGTTTGTAAGAGCCACCGGCGAAAGGGTCTTTCCGGAACTTGTTGGTGCACAATAAAAAATTAATTTGGGTACAGATAATTTGTCTTTAAAAATTTTAAATAAATCTTTCTGATGATCATATAAAGTCAAAGTTTTATATTTGAAAACGCTGTTATGTTCATACAAATATGATATGTGTTTAAAAATAAATTTAACATTTATATTATTTATATTTAATTGAATAATTTGATTCACAATATCTGAAAATATATAATTCATTTCGTTTTTAAATTCATTATATAAGACAAAAATATTTATATATGCCAACAATACTTTCTTATCATTTATTAGCGATTTTCCCTTTGAAATAAACTTGGAATATTTAATTAATTCATTCAATAATTTAAATTCAATAATATTATCTTCTAAATTTGAATTATTATCAAGTAATAATATTGAATTTTTTAATCGTATTTTGTCTGAATTAGATAATTTGATTTTTTTACTTTTATCTAAATCCAAATTTATATTGAAGCCCCCCTTTTTATTTGCTTTTACTATTTTGTCTTTGAAAAAAGACAAAAAAATTTCATAATCGTATTTATTTTGTAATTTTAAATAATTACGCAGTAATATATATTTATTGCGCCGAATATTTAAATTATTGTAGCCGTCGTATATCATATTCAAAATCAAACTTTCTGTTTCATTTTGAATTGGAAATTCTACTCTTGACCATTCGTCTAACGTAAGAGATGATTGATTCAGAAAATCCATTATAGATTATTTTACATTTTGTCTTTAATTATTTATATTTTAATAAATCATTTTCATAACCAACCGTTTTAAACTGTTCTTTTCCGTAAATATCTTGCAAACATAGCCATTCAAATAATCCCCCTAGATACAAATAAATATTTTTAAATCCGTGTAATTTTAATTGTTTATATTTTTTAAATATTTTATCATCATTACAATTTTTTCCATATATAATTATTTTTTTTTCTTTATTTACTCTTATACAATTATTTATTTCTAGCTCTTCTTTATCCGCGTGAATCGTAGTATGTATTAAACAATCTTGTTGATTATAATCTAATACATTGATTAATAAATATGGATTATTATTATTAATTGTATCTTGAACTTGTTCAAAATTTATTCTCTGGACACTATTTATATTTCCCATAATATTATTATTAACATATTTGTTTAACTAAAACTAACTGTAATTTCAACTTTTTCTTTTTTAAATGTTTTTATTGCATTTACCGATAATTCTTCTCGCTTTTTACGATTTTTGTTATCAGTGTCGCATTTAAAACTTTTGCTTTTAGAAATACTATTATTTTGGTTCATATCATTTTCTATTACATCATAATTATTACTTATGTATTCAATAATTTTATTTTCTATTGCCCACTTGAAAAAATTTAATTGCCCTATTGTTGTTTCAAAACAATATTCACTGTTTTCTGTAATAGGTACCTTTATACGATCCCAACGACAAAAAGGATCAAATCGTTTCTTACTATAAGCCTTTAATTTTAATTTGTAATCTTCGTATACCTTGAAACGAGGATTTTCTTGTGTCTCATAAACAATATAATATTTTTTTGAATAATTCGTAGAAAACCAATCAACTATACGTAAAGAAATTTTTGATGTTCCGTTTATAATCGACAACATTTCATTCAAACAATCTTCTTCATAATAATATTTCAATAACTTGTTTAATAGAACATCATTTTGACTATATATTTTTGATAAATTCATTTATTAATAATGCATGAATAAGTATTTAAATATTTTATTTAATCAATTAATAATGATATATATATTAGAAGAATTATTGAAACTAGATGATTCAAATTCTTTTATTAATTATATAAAAGATCAATTTGAAATAATTTTGAACTATAAAATAAGTAATATTCATACGATATACAAAATATCTAAAACAACTATTTGTTTTGTTGATGTTGATTCTAAAATGAAAATTAGTGGTATAATTATAATTAGCTGTAAAGACTTTTTGTTTAATGAAAAAATATTTTTCTTAGAATTTTTAAATAGTATATCAGATAATAGACAAATAGAAGAATCTCTTTTGAATAATGCAATGGCTTATATGAAATCACTTGTCAATGAAAATAACCAAAATGAAATGATTATATCATTACTAATGAATGATCAAATAAATAATGAAATTTTAATAAAAAATAATTTTCAATATTCAAATGATTTAATGAGCAGTATCATTCTTAACGATTGACAAATTTTTTGAAAATTTAAAATATTCGTAATTGCTTGTTCGTCTATCTAAATTACATTTTAAACAACTGATGCAAGTATTATTATTATAATGTCCTATATTATTATCATATCTTTCAAGACTCCATTGCAAAGGTTCGTTTTTTTTTTTATAAACCAAATATAAATTTTTATTGCAATAGTAACATTTTAATTTAGATTCAGTTAATTTTAGCATTAATTCATCGTAACTAATATGTTTTTCCTTATCAAATTTATTATTTTTTCTATCTTGAGATTTGTAAGAATAATATTTTTTCAAAATTTCTTTTTTTATATAATTATTTTGCGAAGTGTCTTGATTAATATTTTGTAAAATATCATATTGAAAATTAATATTATATATATTATCTGTTATATCATAATCTGTCTTTTTTATTGTGAAATCATCAAACAAAATTTTTTTCATTGCATTAATATTATATTGTAATAATAATGTTTAAAAGATTAAATCTAATTATAATATAATGAATAATGATCATGAAGTAAAACTTCAAAATAGCTCTAGTTCTAGTATACCTACACCTAAAGAAAAAATTTGTAAAGAGTATAATTCTCTTAAATATAAAACAATGATAATGACCGGGAACACATTAGATACTCCAATTACCAATGAAACAAATCAAAATGAATTGAATAAATTTTTAGAAACAGAAACACAAAATAATAAAGGTGAAAATTGGTCAAAATTATCTAAAACAGAGAGAATTAAAAAATTAAATGTATATGTAGATAATATACTTACAAATCAGCATAAATTGAACAAAGACGAATCTTCTTCTTTGAAACAATTTTTATATCATTTATTAGATAGAAAAAAAATAACAAAAAATAATGAGATAACGTATAATGAAGAAAGTGGAATTATAGAAAATATACACATATTATTATTCAATAGTAAAAGTAGAAAATTTACATTAAACAAAAATTTGAATGATATCAAAAAGTCCAAAAGAAAAACTACAAAAAGATCAACAAAATAATTTTAATTAAAATTGAATATAATAATAATTTGATAAGTATTATTATATGATAGATAATATATCAAATGATGATATAAGTCAATTAAAAGAATCTATTACAAATGTTATAAATGACCTAATTCATAATATAGACATTTTGCATTATCATGATAGTAAATTCGAAGAGTTTTTCAAAGCAGAAGTGCATCAATCATTTAGTGAGATAGAATATTCTCTCTTTGAAAATATATACGATTCGTATAAAGAGAGTATTATGAAATCTCAAAATATTGTATGGAGATCATATAAATTTAACTTACATGAATTTGATTATCTTGAATATAAAAATAAAAATCAAATAGAATATTTAAAGCAATGTTATCAGCCTGAGCAAAAAAGCGAAGAATGGTTAAAATTCAGAAAGATGCATTTAACTGGTAGTAATTCTTGGAAAATTTTTGGAACCGAATCAAGTAAAAACCAGTTATTATATGAAAAATTAGAGCCTTATGTTGAAAGAAATTCGGCAAGTTTGAATGACATGAACCCAATGAATTGGGGGCATAAATATGAACCTGTTTCTGTATTATTATATGAACATTATAACGAAGTTACAGTAGAAGATTTTGGTTGCATAGAACATTCCAGTCTACCATTTTTGGCCGCATCTCCTGATGGCATTGTAACGTCAAAAAAAAACAATGGAAGAATGCTTGAAATAAAAAATCCGACCAGTCGCGAAATTACGCAAATTCCTAAAATGGATTATTACATCCAGATGCAGTTACAAATGGAAGTATGTGACTTAGATGAGTGTGATTTTGTAGAAACAAAGTTTATTGAATATGACAATTACAATGATTTCAAAGTGGACAAATACAAATTAGAAAAAGGGATGATTATAGTATTAATTAAAAATAATAGTTCGTTGGTATACGAATATAGTCCGTTATTTTGTAATAAAGAGCAAGAGCTTGATGATTTTACAAATCAAATATATAAAAAATACAATTTTACAGACGATAACTTAGAATATAATGATTATAAGTGGTTTAAGAATATTTATTGGAAATTGAATATCTATTCGTGTGTATATGTTCCAAGAAATAAAGAATGGTTTGAAAAGGCAAAAATTCAAATTGAAGCTTTTTGGCAAAAAATAACGGAAGAACAAAAAGATCCAAACTCATATTTAAAGTTTAAACCAAAACAAAGACAAATGTCGTCACCGATTATTAAATTGTTAAATAATAATGATATTAACAATGATGTTATAGTATTATAGTATTATAGTATTATAGTATTATAGTAATAAAATATCGTAAATATTAATATAAATAATCATAAATATTAATATTTACATATGAATGTTATATCTCTTATAGGATTATCTCCATATGTAATTTTGGCTCCAATGTACAAATCTCATGGAATGTTATTAATTGCATTAAATGGAATATTATTTCATTGTAATCCAAAAAATAAATTTTTTTATTGTTTAGATTTTAGTACAAATAGCCTTTTGTTTATATTAACTACTATACAAAATATAGAAGTATTAAAATACTCTATTTTTTGTTTTGTCGCATTTTTAATTAATGTAAAATATATTAAACAATATAATTGTTTGTATAGCGAATATTTTCACGTAATATTTGTTCAGTGGGTTGGTTTATATGCGATTACACAATTTCACAAAACTTATCCTTGTAGTTCATTATTATTTTATTGTTAATAATTGATTTAAATATCACTCGACAATATACATTATATAATATGAGTGATGAAGATATTGACATGTATGTAATTAAGCGTGATGGCAAGACAGAAAAATTATCATATAAAAAGATATTAGAACGTACAAGAAAAATCGGTCGTAAATTTAAAAATACAATAAATCATTCTGTATTAGTTACAAAAATTATAGATCAACTCTATAACAATATTCACACATCTCAAATTGATGAACTTTTATGTCAGCATTGTGCATCATTAAGTTCATTGGATTATGATTATTACAATCTAGCAAGTCATTTATGTGTATCAAATCATCAAAAAGAAACAAGCGAAGATTTTGCAAAAAATTATGTTATGATTTACAATAATGACGAAGGATATTTAAATAAAACATTTTTAAATATTATTTTAAAACACAGTGAATATTTTCGTAATCTTATAAATTATGAGAATGATTATTTAATTGACTATTTCGGTTTTAAAACGTTAGAAAGAGCATATTTAATGAAATGTAATGATAAAATTGTTGAAAGAATTCAACATTTATGGCTTAGGGTAGCTATACAGATTCATGGAGAAGATTTAGAAAAAGTGAAACAGACTTATAATGCTCTTTCTAATAAAGAATTTATTCATGCAACGCCGACTTTATTTAATTCAGGAACAAAACGGCCTCAATTAAGTTCTTGTTATTTAATTGGAATGGAAAATGATTCAATTGATGGTATATTTAATACATTACATGATTGTGCTTCGATAAGTAAATGGGCTGGAGGAATTGGATTACATATTCACAATATTAGAGCCAAAGGATCAAAGATTGTAGGTACTAATGGAGTATCCAATGGTTTAGTTCCAATGTTAAAAGTATTTAATAATACTGCTCGTTATGTGGATCAAGGCGGAGGAAAAAGGAGTGGTAGTTTTGCGATGTATTTGGAGCCGTGGCATGCAGATATAGAGGACTTTTTAGAACTTCGGAAAAATCACGGCGACGAAGAAATGAGAGCAAGAGATTTATTTTATGCATTATGGATTCCAGATTTATTTATGAAAATTGTGGAAAAAGATGATTATTGGTATTTGATGTGTCCAAATAAATGTAAAGGATTAAGCGATTGTTATGGTGAAGAATTTGAAAATAAGTATATGGATTATGTGAAAAATGAAAAATATGAAAAAAAAATAAAGGCTAGGGAATTGTGGTTTCAAATATTAGACAGTCAAATGGAAACAGGTACGCCATATATGTTATATAAAGATGCGTGTAATCAAAAATCAAATCAGAAGAATATTGGAGTTATAAAATCTTCAAATTTGTGTACAGAGATTATAGAATATAGTGATAATAATGAGACGGCTGTATGTAATTTAGCATCTATTAGTTTGAGTAGTATGGTAAATATGGAAACAAATGATTTTGATTATGATAAATTAGAATATATTACATCAATTATTACAGAAAATTTGAATAAAATCATTGATATAAATTTTTATCCTACCGAAAAAACAAAAAAAAGTAATATGAATCACCGTCCAATCGGGATAGGTATTCAGGGATTAGCTGATGTATTTGCCAAAATGAAAATCCCATTTGACAGCGATGAGGCGCAAGAAATCAATAAAAATATTTTTGAAACAATTTATTATGCATCAATGAAAAAAAGTAATGAAATTTCAAAAAATAGAATTTCTTTTGTTTCAATATTACAGCAAGAATTTATATTTGATTTGTTCAATAATAGCAGAACACCCGAAGGTTATTTAGAATGGTTTATCAAAATTTTCAAAAATGACTATTATGATAAAGATTTTAAATATTTTAATTTATTTGATAAAAGTATAATAGTTTCAGTAACACAACATTATCATGATGCAAAATCAAGTATGAGAGAAATACTTGGACATCACTTTTGTGAAAAATTTGAAACATATTTAAAATATCAAGAAGAAGAATATGGATCTAATGTGTCTAAATATGATATGTTAGATAAATCATTTGAGAAGCAAATACACAAAAGAAAATGTAATGGATCATATTCGTCTTTTATTGGCTCGCCATTAAGCGAAGGTATTTTTCAATTTGATTTATGGGGAGTAACCCCATCAGATAAATATGATTGGGACACTTTACGAGAAAGTATCATTAAATATGGCGTTCGCAATTCATTGTGCGTAGCCCCAATGCCCACCGCATCTACAAGTCAAATTTTAGCGAATAATGAATGTTTTGAGCCATTTACAAGTAATATATATTCTCGTAGAACATTAGCGGGCGAATTTGTAGTAATTAATAAGTATTTAATGAAAGAATTAAAAGAAAAAAATATTTGGAGCAAAGAATTAAAGAACGAAATTATAGAACAAAAGGGTTCGATCCAAAAAATAGAAAAAATTCCATCTGAAATAAAAGAAAGATATAAAATTGTTTGGGATATGTCTATGAAGCGATTAATAGATATGGCTAGAGATCGTGGGGCGTTTATATGTCAAAGTCAGTCTATGAACTTATGGGTAGAAGATCCAAATTATAAAAATTTAACTGCAATGCATTTTTATGCTTGGCGACAAGGTTTAAAAACTGGATTATATTATCTTCGTAGAAAAGCGAAACATCAAGCTCAGCAATTTACAATAGAACCGACAAAACAATTGTCAGCTACAAATGAAAATGAAGATGATAATGAATGTGAAATGTGTTCTGGATAGGTTAAACGGTATTTGATTTCAGTTTAAAGCTTTTTCGATGAAACTCTGAATATCCGTATTTAATTATTCCATTTCTGTGATCTTTAGTCCCATATCCTTTATTTTTAGACAGTTTATATTTTTCTTCATAGTCCGGATTTTCTTTTACAAAAGAATAAATATATTCATCTCTAGATACTTTTGCTAAAATTGACGCGGCTCCTATTTCTTTATACAAATCATCCCCTTTTATAACACATTCATAATTAATTACATATAAATTATTATTATAATAATAAGTAAATTCTTTGAAATAATTTCCATCAACAAGAATTAATAAATTTTGTAATATTTGTTCAAAACAATTAGAATCATCATTAGTTTCTAATTGTTTAATTACATTTCTTATACTATTATGCATACTTCTTTGCGTTGCTTGTAAAATATTATGTTTATCTATTTCCTCGTGACTGGCATAATCTATGCTATAATAAGTAGTACTTTCTTTGATATAATCAAATACTTCTTTTATTTTTTTTTTTGAAGTATATTTTTTACTATCTTTAATTAATGATGTATCAAAATCATTTTGAGGCAATATAATGGCAGACGTATAAACAGAACCAAATAAAGGTCCTCTTCCGGCTTCATCTACTCCTATAATTATTTGTTTTGTGGTTTCTTCCATTGATTATTTTCAATGATTACTAACTAATATTTTTTTCAATTTTATTATATATGTATTTATTATATAATGTTCTTCAAAAAACATACATTTAGTATTTTAATACTTTTAATTGTAGTTTTATTATTTTCATGTTTAGAACTTCCTTTAATTGTTCCATACAATCATACAATATTAGAAGGTATGGATGGAGAAGAAGATGAGGGAGATAATCACGATGTGCCCAAATGCCATAAAAAATATGATCCCGATCACGACAAAGATGATCCGTATTATTATGATGACGAATATATACTTAAAACGCAAATAGTACCTCCTGTTTGCCCGGCGTGCCCAAACTTAATAGGCGGTCATAAACACGGGGTAGCAAATCACAGCGACGCCGAAGTAATAGGTGTCAATCAAGAGTCTACAAAAATTAACCAAGAATCTACAGAGATTAATCAAGAAGTTACGGATATAAATAATATTACTAATATTGAAAATACTAATATTACTAATGCACCTCCTCCTGGTGGCGCAGGTCCTAAACCTCCAAAAAAAGAAAATGAAAATGAATCTATTTTAAAAAATATACAAAATACATTGACATCTCAACAAAAAAATAGACAACAAGACAGACAAAATATGCGAAATGAATTACAAAAAGAAAGATCTGAAAAATGCCCCCCTTGCCCTTCTTGTGCCAGATGCCCCGAACCCGCGTTTACTTGTGAAAAAGTAGTTAATTATAGATCTCCAGCCGTAAACGAATATTTACCTATGCCTGTATTAAATGATTTCAGTTCTTTCCCTTCTTCCTAGTTAATCTTTTAGCTTTGCATTTATTATTCATATGAAATGTTTTACATTTACTATTTTGCGGGACAATCTTTATAACACATTTAGATTTTATACCATAAATTGAATCTGTACAGCCTTTTTCGTTTTTTATTAAAAACGGTAATTTATTACATCTAGCTCTGAAATTCTCATATCTATCTTTAACATCTTCATACGATAATCCGCTTTTTTTATTAAGCATTTTATTAATTAATTCATGTAAATCATAAATATATTTAGAAAAAGTATGTCTATTTTTCATATGTTTATTTAATAATGGCAATTTCTTAAAGTTTTTGACTAAATTAGTTCTACAATGTTTACAAGGCAGAACGTATTTTAAAGACATAATCCATTTTTTATAATTTATTTTTTCCTTTTTTGTAGGATTTATTGGATAATTGAAACTAATTGTATGCAGAGAATGCCATAAACTAGGACCCCAAACTGTAGTTAACATCCCATCTCCGCTTTCATAATGATTTTTATCAAATATTTTTTTTTTACTCATATTGTATTATATTATTTTTAGATATTTTTTTTTATGAAATTATATAAGTCAATAATATTTCTTTATTTTGTCTTTCAATGATTGTACAACATCTTTGGTCGATTTATTCAAATTTATGCCATATTTATAGTATAAAATTTTAGAATTGTAATCGATATCATTTTCTATAATAATATAATTTTTTGAAATTATATTTTTTACTATCATTTCGTTATATTAATATGAATTATCTTATAATTAATATATATAATGCAAAATATTTATACTATTTTTTTTACAATTATAATTGCTGGGGGACTTAGTTATTTTGCTTATAAATTAATTAAGAATTATTCGCCTTCAAAAAAAGACTTTATTGAAAATGGAGAATATTACAATAATCCAAAACTTGAATCTAATGTCTTATTAATCGTTTACGCAAATTGGTGTCCGCATTCAAAAGATGCCTTGTTTGTATGGGATGAACTACCAAACGACAAGAGATTTAATAAATTTAGACTAAAATATGTAAAAATAGATGGCGAAGATAAAGAAAATAAATCATATTTAAAAGAATTTAATATCAAAGAATATCCTACAGTAATATTATTAAAAAATAATATGAAATATATTTTCGACGCTAATTTAGAAGCTGACACATTATTAAATTTTTTAAATGCTATTTATGATTTGAAATAATTTATTTTATTTTTCATGACCACAATTTTTACATATATAATATCTATCGTTATGATATTCACTAAATCTTTCATAATCATGTTCACAATTGTCTATCATTCTTTTGTGTAACTCTTTTTTTAAATTACTTAGTATAGAAAACCTTTTACGATAAGGAGCTGTCAAATTATTATATTCTTCGCTTAATAACAATTCAATCTTTGTTACATCTTGAATTGTTACATTTTTTTTTTTAATAATATTGTCAAATAATTCCATTATATTTATGTCATTTTATCTTTTATTATTGGATCAATTTTATTTTTTAAAGAAACGTCGTCTATATTTAATAATATGTTATTTATAATGACATCTATTCTTGCAGTTGTTTGACAGCAAATTGCATAAGTCTCTTTTAACGATTTTAATCCATTTATACATTTTACTAAATGTTTGTCTATAGTTTTATTTTTGTCTGTTTCTTTTAATTTTATTGCCGAATTTACAATTAAATTTATTTTTTTGATTGTTTCGTTTCTATTGTCTTGTCTTCTCCAACGCCTTAACCATTCTGGTATAATACTTTCATATTCTATATTTAAATAAGACCCTCGTGATATTAATTTTTGATTTACTTGTAATTGTTCTAATACTTTCAAATTTACTAAAATTTCATCAATATCCATATATAAATATAAAATTTAAAAAACAAATATTTATATTCATATATAAATGAATGATATTCCTAGATTAAATATAGACGACTTATATGAAACTAAACAAAAAAACGATATCAAAAAAGTTACAGTATTCAACAACTTATTAAATAAAATTCACCAAAAAATAAAAATCGCATCTAGACAAAAAAAAAATAATGAATTTTGTTATTTTGTCATGCCGGAAATATTAGTTGGATATCCAAATTATGACTTTACTCAATGTTTATTATATGTTACTTCGTGTCTAGAAAATGATGGGTTTTTGACAAAATATATTCATCCAAACTTAATATTAATTTCTTGGAGACATATTGTGCCAAAATACGTAAGAGAGCAAATTTTTGAAAAAACCGGAAAAAAAGTAGATAAATTTGGTAAAGAACTAAGTGAGCCGTCTATAACAAGCAACAAATTATTAACCGATACGACGTCGTCTTCGACAAAATCATTAAATACAGATTCTAATAAATCTAAAACATATAAACCATCTGGTAAATTTATTTACGATAAAGATTTATTAAAGAAAATTGAAGAAATTTTATAAAATTTAAAATCCTAAGTAAGTAGCTATACTCTTAATTTGACTAGTTACATTTTTGTTTGAATCTTTTTTCTCTTCATCGACGCCGTTTTTGTCTTTGTCTTTGTCTTTGTCTTTATCATCGTCAAGGCTATCTCCATCAAGGCTGTCTTCATCAAGACTGTCTTCATCAACACTATCTGTGTCACCATCAAGGCTGTCTTTGTCTAAATCTTTGTCTAGATCTTTATTTTCTTCTAAACTGTCTTTGTTTTCTACGACCGTATTTTTCATATTGTTTTCATTAGGAGAAACGGTGTTAACTTTATTTACATTACTTTCTGAACTATTATTTGATATTGATAATTCAGTTAAATTATTTTGCGATTGTATAATTGGATTTTCAGGCACAGATAAAGAATTTTTCATTAATGGAGAAGGCATATTATAACTAGCATTGTTTATTTTTGTAGGCATAATAGGCGATGTATTTTTCATATAAGGAGTTAAACCTTCACTAATTGGTATTTTTTGATTTGTTGTTACATTAGAAATTCCGTTATTTAATTGAGGTTGTTGAGGCAAAGAAGAAGCATTTTCGGAAACAGGCATTTGAGTTTGATTGGGTATAGGAACAGGCATTTGGGGTTGATTGGGTATAGGAACAGGCATTTGGGGTTGATTGGGTACATT
>CERI01018963.1_pt1 | contig 16984 bp, 23 predicted proteins | sample 350261 | NCBI WGS metagenome assembly CERI01 (sample SAMEA2620979, study PRJEB7988) | marine metagenome | isolation source: saline water (ENVO:00002010), including
TATCTAGCGGCGAGATCACACCCATGACAGACGCAGAGCGTCAAATGGCCGAAGAAGCTGAATACTTCAAGCGTCTGCGTGAGCAGCAAGAGCAAATGTATAATATGAACCAGATGCCACAAAAAGGTTTCCTAGTTAGCCCAGATGAAGGTGGCACACCAGCCGTCCAGATGCCAAGTGTAACTGGGGCGGCTCTTTCTGATGCAGAAAAGATGCGAATAAGAATGATGAGAGGGAATTAAAATGGCTCAAATAAATGTAGAAAATATGGAAGAAAACGCAGATCTTTTCTTTGCAAAAATGGGTTTTCCGCATGACGCTGACGGTCTGAACATGACTGAAGAGCAGCTCGTAAACTTTGTATTGCTCTGCCAACAAGAGTACATGCTTGGCGATGAATACGATGAAGAGTATGAGCATGATTGCGACTGTGAAGGTGAAGATGATTGCGACTGCCATCACGACAAAATGATGATGCCTGAAGAGGGTGACGTTAAGGTAAAGGTCATGCGGCTTGGCGGCGGCAATGTCCATGAGCTGATGAACGAAATCTTGGGCGGCTAATATGCCTGTTCGCAAGGTCAAGGGCGGCTACCGATGGGGCAGCAAGGGCAAGGTCTATAAGACTAAGGCCCAAGCTGAGAAGCAGGGCCGTGCGATTAGGGCCGCTGGGTATAAGGGCAAGAAGTAGATGGGTGTTTTTACATCAATAGCCAAATATGCTAAAAAAATTGCAACAGAAGCTAACAAGGCTGATCTAGATCCATTCAAGTATCAAAAAACAAGAATGAAAGACGTTTATGTTTCTGATACAGATGTTAACCTTACAGATTTAAATGAAAATTTACCTAGACAACCTATTTCTTGGCAGGAAACGGAAGGTAAATTTATCATACCGTTATATGGCGACAGAACTTCTGGCGGTTTACTTATAAAAGGCGTGAATGATGTTACTTTTGATGAGCCAGTTTATACTGAGGCTGGAGTAGACTTTATGCGTGGCCCTGCCGCGCAAACTGATGATGCAATCTGGGCGTCGAATAAAAATATTATTGATCGTATTGACGAAAGAGCGACAGAGGTTGCTGAACAATTTGATGGCGCAGATATTCTTGGAGTAACTGGAAGCATGGCCCCAGACGCCAACGATTTTGCTACCATGACTGGGGCATCAATGGGCGAGCTTATTAAACACGCAAAAATTACAAAAAAATCAGCTAAAGAATTTGATAAAATTATGAAAGAAAAGGTCGATCCTGATTTTGTTGGTGTTTTGTCACCTAAAATCAGGGAGTGGGCTGAAACAACAACTTCTCCAAAAAGAAAGGCTTTTATCCGTTTGATGGATAGTAAGCCTATGCAGGATAAAGGCTTTCCAAGCCCAGCGGAAGCTAGATACAGTGTTACAGATCCAACTCAAAGAGAAATGCCTGCTGGTATGTTCGGTCTAGGCGCATCAAAAATAGACACATCAGCGCCCCTAATGTTCAACACTCCAAAAGGTAATTTACCTAAAACAAATGTTCCTCACTCAACATACAACACTCAAATTAAGGGGGAATACTTTGGGTCGTTGCCCATTGTGCCGCAAGGGTTAATTTTTGATGACATTTACAAAGCAATGGAAGGCGGGTTCACAAAATCTGGACAACCATTGAACGAAGCCCATAAAACACATGCTATAAAGACAAAAATCCCTGCTGTGAAGATGACGCCAGAAAGAATAGAACGTATTTTGGAATACCGTGCTAGGATGGCCAAATGAATGGATCTGCGTCTTTAATTCCAAGTATGTTGCAAACGACTTCATCAAGCTCATTAAGGCTTTCATCGTCCATTCCTAAATCTTTGGCCTTGAGTATTATCAGCTCTCTAGCCAAGTCTACATCATCCATAATTTTATTCCTTTCTCCCAAAAAGACATTATAATACGAACAAACTTCTTCCACAAGTGGAGCAGATAATGCCAGCAAAAAAGCCAAAACGCGATGCATGTTATAGAAAAGTAAAGGCGCGGTATACGCGCAATGGTGGGACGTGGCCGTCAGCTTATGGGTCAGGAGCTTTGGTAAAATGCCGCAAGGTTGGCGCAAAAAACTGGGGTAAGAAAAGTGCCAAAAAAAAGTAGCAGCAGCGATAGCTTACGCAAGTGGTTTGGCCGCAATAAGGGCAAGGGCTGGGTTAATTGCAAAACAGGTGCTGCATGTGGTAGGTCTGATCGTACTAAGGGTGGCTACCCTGCGTGTCGGCCAACAATGGCGCAATGCAAAAGTAAATCGGCTAAGTCAGCGGCTAAACGCAAGACATCAGCCAAGCGCGTAAACTGGAAGGGCAAGAAAAGTGGTAAAAAAAGCAGTTGAAGCTCCCAAGGGATACCATTGGATGAAGTCTGGCAAAGGCTACAAGCTGATGAAAGGTGAATACAAACCACATAAAGGCGCTGTTAAGAAGGCGTCCTTTGATATTCAGAAGGTGCATAAGAAATGAAAAAACTAAGCCCAGCGCAAAAAAAGATCGCATCTAAAGCCAAGCCCAAAAACAAGATTACTGGTGCTGACTTCAAAAAAATGAAGAAAAAGAAGAAGAAAAAGTAATGGCTGGTCTTGGTGCATTAGGCAGATTAACAAAATCTCTGAGGCGTGAGCTGGTTATTAAGGATGCGCAAAAACAATACAAGGATAGCTTTAACATTGACGCTGCTCACGGCCAAGCTGACGCCAATACTGGAATTGGGACAACTTTAGTGCCAAGAGGAGATGGGACGTTTCGAGAGATTATGGTTGAATTTTCACCCGGCAGAACTGCTTTAGCTGATGAAAATCTGGGTATCAATAGATTTGAAGAAGTCAGTGACAAACTAGATGACACCCTTAACCCTAACAATTTAGGCACATGGTTTGGGGGTTATAACTCTAGGGGTGAGCCTGATGTGGCTAATTTCTTTGCAAAAAGTGGGGGGGACGATGCGGCTGGGGCTGTGTATCCTGTTAAGTTAAGAATTGAAAATCCTAAGATATTTGATCGTTATGAAGACTTTGAAGATGAAATGCGCGAGTGGAGCGAAATGGCTGAAGAAAGTGGAAGTGACGTTACATCTCAAGCGTTTGTTAAAGACTTACAAGATCAAGGCCATGATGGTATTATGATTGAGCGCAGTGATACTGACACTGGTGAGGTAAGGTCTGACTATGTTCCGTTTAATGCTAATCAGATACGAAGTATTTTTGCTAATTTTGATCCATCTAAAAAAGATTCTGGCAACATTAGCGCAAGCATTGCTGGGGGCGCAGTTGGTCTTGGTGCATTGCAAGGTGTAGGAGATCCTCAATAATGGCTGGTCTTGGTGCATTAGGCAGATTAACAAAATCTCTGGGACGTGAGCTGGTTGGCTTACAAGTTCGTTCAAACCCAAAGATTGAGCAGCTCGCAAAAGATTCTGCTATTGACCCTAAGAAGCTAGAAGACGCCTCTCCAGAGGCTCTAGCAGAGTTTCTGGATAGAGCTGCGCGTCAGAGGCTAATAGACCCTAGAAGGGCTAATAGCATAAAGATACAAATCATTAAGGATGAGCAGGAGGTTGTCCCAGATGTTCCTAAACTTCGAGTGGACAACCCCGGCGGTGATTGGCTGGCAGGAAAGTTAAGACGCGCACTAGAGAAACGTCAGAGCGCAGAGCCAAATACCTATCAGTCTACTTTGGGGTCTGGAGAAGGGGTCACAGGATACTTCAAAGAGCCAATTCGCCTTAATCCAAAAATGCTTTCTAACATAGCAGGATCTGTCGGTGAAGAAACATACAGGCCAGATCCAGCAAAAATGCGGAGGTTGCGCGATTCTATTGCAGAGACAGGCTACGATGAATCGCCAATCTTGATCCAAGTGCGCGAAGATGGTGTGCCGTTTGTGGTTGAAGGCAATCACAGGATCATTGAGGGCGTTGAGAGTGGCAGGCCAACTATACCAGTCGAGATCAAATATCTCAGAGGCGCAGAGGATGTTGATGGTCCACTTAGCCCAGTAGCTTTAGGAGTACCGAGGTAATGGCAACGTACAAAGGCAAAAAAGTATCGCTGAATAAACCGCGCCGTATTTCCAAGGGCGAGACATCTTACGGCAAAAAGAAGTCTGTGGTCTATGTGAAGGACGGCGACAAGGTAAAGCGCGTGACCTTTGGCGATCCCCAGATGACCATTAAGAAGGCCCAGAAGGGCCGTCGATCTAACTTTAGGGCGCGTCACAACTGTGATAACCCCGGCCCCAAAACTAAGGCCAGATACTGGTCATGTAAGGCTTGGTGATATGGCAGATAAAAGACTCCCCGAAGGTGCGTTTCTTCCAGATGGACAGCCCAATATTCCATCACAGGCGTATGCTGATTACTTAAAAGAAATCAATCCAATGATGGTTCCAGTCGCAGATCCAGAAGGATATGTTGCGCCACCGCGAGATACCAGTGAAAAACCCTTTAGTAATTATGCCTTTGATAAGGCGTTTGACACAGCAACTGGGGCTGGCAGAAGTTTTAAAAATGCATTCACAGGCCAAGGTGTGGCTCAGTTAATGCCAAAAATGCAGTTTTACCCCGGCGGTCCAACTGGAGCCGAAAAAATCTATGGTGGCGCAGCAGATGTGGGCTTGGGTGTACTCTCAACCGCCCTTGCTGGGCTAGAAGCTGGAGCTGGGTTTATAGCCGAGAGAATTCCATTCCAGAACGAAAACAAAGAAGATAGGCTCTCTAGAGATCTTTTAGGTGGTATAGAGTTCTTAGAGCAATATACCGCGCCATATCTTGGATTGTTTAGTAAAATAGGAAGAGCGTCTAAAGCTGCTACAACAGCCAACAGAGCGCCTGAACCACCAGTGGCGGTTGCGCCTGAACCAGAAATTACAATAGCGCCTACCCTTTCAGGTGGGACATCACTCACAGACGCTATAACAGCAGCACAGGCGGCTGAACGTGCAAATCGGCTACAGGTAGATGACATTCTCTTTAGCCCATCTTTGAAGGCGGCTATGGAGCTGAAACAGAAAAAGGGTCCATATGAGCAGCTAAAAGCCACAATGATCAAGACAGGCGCAAAGCCAGATGAGCTTGAGTGGTCTGGGGCAGATGATTTCTTTAGTGGAAAGAACGTAACCAAAGAAGAAATTATTGATTATCTTGAGCAAAATGATCCACGCTTGGTTCCCAATGTGCGTCGAGCCGAAGGTGTTCTTGGCTCAGAAGCTGAAGCTATGGATGGGCGTGAGGCTGTCGATCAACTTATGGAAGATGAGCCGTTCGTAAGTGAGGCTATGAATAACTACCTAGATACATTCGCTGACGAAATCCTTAAATCTAATAATTATACCTACACACAATCTCTTGATGATGATTTACTCGAAGAAGTTGCAAGTAAATTAGATATAAATGTTGATGACCTTATAGACAAAACATGGGTGTATGTAGGTGAAGGTGACAATGTTGAGGCTTTTGATTATTCTGATGAAGCTCTTGCCCACATGTATGGTGGAAGAGATAAACTCAATGAAGCACTAAAAATAAATATTAGGCTAATGTATGAAGCCGAATTTGATAACGATCCCCCAAGTTTTATGAGGCAGTATGACATAGAAAATCCTAATGCTATGGATGAAGTAGACACTCAATATTCCGAGTATTTTCCAGAGGGCGGTACGGATTACACAGAGAGTTTATTTCAATACACAGATCCTACTGGTCGTATTAAAATAGATACGCTGGCAGGAAGTCGTCACTTTGGCGAGGATGACGCTGGTACAATATTCCACACACGTCACGCAGATTATGTGAACGAAGACGGAGACACTGTTCGTTACGTTGGCGAGATACAATCAGATCCGCAGCAGAATATTGGAAATAATCCTTCAAATACTTACAAGCAGTCGTTGCAGGCAGAACAGTATTCTAAACTTGCTGATGATATAAGTGCTATTAGGAAGCAATCTGTTGATGATCAACAGAAAATCTTTCAATCTCAGACTAATGAATTTGAGCTTAGTAGATTAATGAGTGAGGCATCTATCTTTCGTTTAAATCAAAGCCTTGAAAACCCAAATTCTTACAACAGCAGAAGAGCTTCTGAATTGGGTGTGGAAGGTAAAATACCACTCAGTGGTGAAATGACAGATGCTCAAGAAGAACTTTTAAACGAGTATATTGGTGAAGGTGGAAATCCATTCCGTGGTCGAAACTGGACTGGAGATAGAAATGCCCAAGATAACGTATATGATTATTTAGTTGATAACGAAGTCGATTGGCTACCTGAAGGTGTTAAGAAAAATATTCTTGATGTTGTTACTGAAAGTAGAGCCAAAGAAGACGATATCATGGATATTTTTGAAGCGTCTGGCGGTAAGCCCTCTAGGGGCAGCAGCCCCGGCGGTCCTTTAATGTCTTCTCAAAACAAGTGGGTGGACGAGGGATTGCGGCGTTCCATCTATGACGCTGTCAAAGATCCAGAGGTTGATTATCTGACATTCCCGAATGATCCAGAGGCTATAGCCAAGGTTGGGGGTAGGTCCGAAGCTAAAGAAGGCACAATAAACTATTATCAGCGTGATGTGCAGAACCGCCTGAAGAAGCTGCTGAAGTCATTTTCAAAAGACGTTAGCGTAGACGAAGTCAATATCCAATCAGAGGGCTTTGGTACGTTCAGCAGTAAGGGCTTCAAGATCACGCCAGAGTTTAGAAAAGCAGTCATGGAAAAAGGCATCCCCACATATGCCGTCCCAATAGCAGTTGGTATGGGTTATGGTGCGCTAGATGAGCTAGGAGAAAAATAATGGCAAGAGCGGCAGTTAAAAAGGTAGCACAGGCAGAGATTAGAGCGGCTAAGAGCTTCTTAGAGCGCCGTGGCCTCAAGTCTGATGAGATATCCCCCAGAAAGTTTGCTATGGCAGCTAAAGAGCTGGATAAGGGGTTCTCAGAGACACTTAAAGTATTGGCGCGTGAATTATCTGGGGGTAATGTCTAAGTGAACCGCGCAAGTTTTTCATCACTAATGTCTAAAGGAGGACAAAAAATGAAGTATGGCAAAAAGAAACCTATGAAGTCTGTCAAAAAGAAGGTAATGAAGAAAAAGGCGAAGCCTAAAAAGAAGGGGTACTAAATGCCAGAAACAAAAAATGTTGAAGTTCACGTTACTGGTGTTTCAATGTCAGGAGCTGTGAAAGATGACAACAAGCGATCTGCTCCAACAGATCAGAAAAAATCTGGAGAAAAGGCGGCTAGAGATAGCTGAAGATATGGTTGATGGCCGCATGACGGACATCAACGCATACCACAAAAACGTAGGGATCGCAGAGGGTCTAATGCAAGCCTCTGAGGTTATCCGCGAAACATTGAAAAAATTAAACGAAGAGGATGTATAGCGTGTCTCATCAACATGATCGAATATTTACAGATGAAGAAACCAATGCCACTATTGGATCTCATCAATTACCAGTTCCCTTGAACTGGAAAGTTTTAGTTCAGCCAAATCAGGTGAAAACAAAAACATCAGGTGGAGTTCTTCTGCCAGAATCATCCAAAGATAACGAAGAATATCTAACAGCTCATGGAACCGTGTGTGCCTTGGGTGACTTAGCGTATCGTGACAGAGATACAGGCCAACGATGGCGGTCTGATGTATCTCCAAGGGTTGGAGATCGCGTGACCTATGGTAAATACGCTGGTCAGAAACTTGTTGTAAAAGGCGTCAAATTCCTTCTGCTGAACGATGATGAAATCACATCGATCTTGCCAGATGGTGTTGAAGTCGCAGCATATGTGGGGTGATTGATATGGCAGAAAAAGAACAAATTCTGGAAGAAATCGAAGCCGAAATTCAAAAAGCTAAAGGTGAGCCAGAAGATTTTGAAATAGAATTGGTCGATGAGCCAGCCCAAGAAGCTAGGGAAGAAGCAAAAGATCAGGCCGAAGCGAAAGAAGATGACTATGGACCAAAAGTTCAGAAGCGTATTCAAAAGCTAGTCGGTCAACGTCGAGAAGCTGAAATTCAAGCTAGGCAAATTCAGGAGCAGAATGAGCAGCTCCAGAAACGTCTGTCGCGCTTGGAGCAGGGATCTCAGCAAAACGCAGAGAAGGCGTTTAATCAACGCTATAACCAAACAAAAGCAGCCTTACACAAGGCTGTTGAGGAAGGTGACACAGACGCTCAAGTATCGTTCCAAGAGCAAATGGCCGACATGCGAGCTGCTATGCGTATTGCCGAAATGCAGAAGCAACAAAATCAACAACGTGCGGCGGCTTCGCCTACGGTGGGTCGAGCGCAACAAGCTGCACAAAACCCAGCACCACAAAAAGCTATGCAGTGGTGGCAAGCCAATAACTGGTTTAACGCTCAAGGTTTCGAGCGCGAAACAGCGGCGGCACGTTCAATTGATGTTCAGCTTGACCTAGAAGGTTATGACAAAAATTCTGACGAATATTATCATGTTTTAAACAACCGTTTACAAAAAATGTTTCCTGAGATATCGTCAGAGCCAAGTCCTAGTAAGGCAAGAACGAAAAGTAGACCACCAGTCGCCCCAACTACAGGCGGTTCTTCAAATTACAAGGGCAATAGAGTTAGGATGTCGCAAGAACAACTCAGAATGGCTAGAGAGCTTGGAATCAATGATGAAAAAGGTCTTAAAAAATACGAAGCCGAAATTCGGCGTCAACAAAGGAGCCAATAATAATGTCTGAGAAAAGAAATGTTCGCGCAAACGAAGCTCGCAATTCCGTGCGTGATGAGGAATCTCGTCCCATGACGGCATGGAAACCACCATCACTTTTGGATGCACCCGAAGCACGTCCCGGTTATGTTCAAAGGTGGGTAGCTACCTCGATTCAGGGTAAGGATAGCCCAGACAACGTATACAAACGTATGCGTGAAGGATGGGAACCGCGCCCTGCTGATACTGTGAAAAGTAAGTTGTTTCCAACTATCAATCACGGCCAGTGGGCAGGATCAATTGGAATTGAAGGCATGTTGCTCTGCGAAATGCCAGAAGAAGTTCATGTTCAAAAGCAGAACTACTTTTCTGGTAAAAACGAAGAGCTTAATGAGTCAATTGCAGGAGATCTTGATGCGTTAGGACGGCGAAGTGGACAACCAATCTATCAAGAACGGAAGTCTGAAACCAGTCGTGGCAGATCTCTTTCTGCCGCAAGCGACTAAATTAACGCTAAAAGGAGCGAAAAATGGCAAATGCAGATGCAGCCTTTGGGTTTGTCCCAGTTCGTCATATGAGCGGTAATGCACCTCGCACTAACCAATACACCATCACAAGTGGTCTTGCAGAAAACATCTTCACAGGTGACCTTTGCATCCTCACAGCAGATGGCGTTGTTACTCCACATTCGGCAACGGAAGTGAATAACATTGGTGTTTTTGCGGGTGTGTCTTACACAGCAAGTGACGGTTCTTACGTCTATAGTGAATACTGGCCGTCAGGCACAGTAGCTACTGACATCATCGCATATGTATATGATGATCCATATACTGTGTTCAAAGTTCAGTCAGCGGGTTCCCCTGCTCAGACCAATATCGGCAACTGCGCCGATGCTGTTGCTGGGGCTGGGTCCACAACGACTGGTCAATCAGGCTTCGAAATCAGTGGAACAATGGCGGCTAGCGCTGCTACTTGTAAGCTGATTGCATTGGTGGATTCACCAGAAAATGCATTCGGGGCTAACGCTGTCATGGAAGTGCTTATCAATGAGCATCTTCTTAAAGACAGTGCTGGCATCTAAGGAGGGTATAAACAATGGCTATGAATAGAGCAAATTTTGCTAAAATGCTTGAGCCGGGTCTGAATACTCTTTTCGGACTCGAATACGACAGCTATCCAGCCGAGTATGAGGCAGTTTTTGAATCAAACACTTCACAAAAAGCGTTTGAAGAGGATGTCCTCTTATCCGGATTTGGAAATGCTCCAACAAAATCAGAGGGTTCTGCGGTTTCTTATGACGCAGCCTCTCAACAGTGGACTGCGCGTTATCAGCACGAAACAATCGCTTTGGCTTTCTCAATCACTGAAGAAGCTGAAGAAGACGGCCAGTATGGTTCGATTGCTTCTCGCTACACAAAAGCGTTGGCTCGCTCAATGGCCTCTACTAAAGAGATCAAAGCAGCTAACATTTTAAATACCGCGACAACTGTGAATGGTGGTGATGGCGCTCCTCTTTTGAGTGCAGCACACCCAACACAGGCTGGAAACCAGTCTAACATTTTGGCGACACCAGCCGATTTGTCTGAAGTGTCACTTGAAGCAATCCTTATTCAGATTGCTGACATGAAAGATGATCGCGGTCTTCGCGTTGCAGCGCAGGGTACGCAGTTGGTTATTCCAACAGCTTACACTTTTGTTGCAGAGCGTTTGCTGGAATCTCAGCTTCGCACTGCTACTGCTGACAACGATATCAACGCGATTCGTCAAGGTGGGTATCTCCCAAAAGGCTACCACATTATGCGCCGTCTAACAGACAGCGATCAGTGGTTTGTCCAAACGGATATTCCTGATGGTCTGAAAATGTTCCAACGCTCGCCTATGAAAAAAGGCATGGAAGGTGACTTCGAAACTGGCAACGTGCGCTACAAAGTGCGTGAGCGTTACAGCTTCGGTGCTACTGACTGGCGTGGGGTCTTCGGATCACAAGGCGCTTAATTACCTAACTTCTCCTCTCTGTTAGGTTTGATTGAGGCGGTCTTCGGATCGCCTCTTTCTTTTTGTTTGGATGTGATGTATATTTTTTGGAAGGGCATCATATCAGCTTTGTAGACAGGTTCACTTGCCCACCTGACGTTGCATAGACTGCAAAGCAAATCCTTATGCAAAAAGGTACTAAAAATGGCTAATACTACATTTACAGGTCCAGTCACTTCCACCAATGGATTTATTGGTGACATCATTGTTCCTACTTACACAGTTGCAAATGCCCCATCTGCTTCAGATGCTGGAGCTGGTACGGTTGTATTTGTTTCCAACGGCGCGGCGGGTGCTGCTATCCTAGCCTTCTCTGATGGCACAGATTGGAAGCGTTCTGACACTGGTGCTACAATCGCAGCAGCATAAGGAAGTAGGTTATGAGTAGATTCAAACCCGCATCCGAAGAAGAACTAGCAGCCCGAGGAATCGGTGTTGTTAAAGTTCGCGCTCGAAAATCAGATGGCACACTTAAAGCTGACGATCCATCCACGCCTGATGTAAATGAGGCTTGGGAAGACGCTCCAGTTGCAAAGAAACGTGGCCGTCCTGCAAAAAAGAAGGACTAGCAAATGGCTGACATCGTATCAGTAAAAAAGCTCAGTGATAGCACCAGAGAGGCCGTGTTTGCGTTCCAATATCAATATGTTGATACTGGCGACGAAAGTGCTGTTCTAAAGATTGATGTTTCTACACTCGCTCCTAACGCGAATGGCGAAGCTTGCACGGCTGTTCGCATCATCGAAGGATGGTGGGTCATTAAAAGCATGACCGTGAGGATCTTGGCAGATGCTGACGTAGACATAATCTTGATGAATATTGGTGACGACGATATTGGTTATCACGATTTTTCAAAGTTTGGTGGCCTTCCTTCAACGAAGTCGTATGGAACAAACCCAACTGGGGATGTGAAGTTTACGACTGCTGGCGCAGGAGCAGTAGGAGACTCATATCAACTGGTTCTAAGGGTAATCAAAGAATACTAGGAGTTTTCAATGGCAACTTCAGGAACCGTGGCGTTTCAACCAAATGTCGAAGAAATCATAACTGAAGCATTCGAGCGTTGCGGTATTGATACCCAAACTCAAACTGGTGACAAGGCTGTGTCTGCACGGCGCAGTCTCAACCTACTCTTCTCCGAGTGGGCTAATAGGGGTATAAACTATTGGGCTGTAGAGCAGCAGACCTTGACGCTTGTTAATGGAACGCTGCAATACACACTGCCAGTAGGGACAATTGATATCATCGATGCTGTGATCCGTGATACCTCTGGAACAGATACATCTGATCAGATCATAAACCGTGTATCGATTGCAGATTATAATCAGCTTCCAAACAAAAATTCTGGCGGTAAGCCCAGCCAGTACATGCTTGATAAGCAATACACACCTGTCGCATATTTTTGGCAAGTTCCAGATAAAACGACATATAGTATGGTGTACTGGGCAATCAGGCAGCTTGACGATGTTACTGCTTCCAACCAAGATCCAGATATTCCATATCGCTGGAATGAATGCATATGTGCTGGTCTGGCAAGCAAGCTGGCAATGAAATTTGCAACAGAAAAGTTTTCTATTTTAAACGAAATGTATGAACGTGCATTTAGCTTTGCGGCAGCGTCAGACAACGACGGTGTATCTCTGAGGGTTCAGCCCACTGCGCTGAATTTATACTGATGGCAAAATACGCAAGAGGCAAAAAGTCCCAAGCAATTAGCGACAGAGGTGGTTTAAAAGTTCCGTATACGGATCTTATGACTACTTGGGATGGCCTTCGCGTATCTCCAGATGATTGGGAGCCAAAACAACCACAGCTCACACCCGCAAAGAATGTTGTCGATGCTACGGCACTATTCAATCCGCGCCCAGATACGGACCCCGAAAATGCAGAGGTATTTATAGGGTACAACTTCGACTTCTTCACGCCTATACAGGACCGCCCTCCAGTGGGCATACATGGGCTTGGTGTAGTGTCTCATGGGTCTGTACTGGAAATGGACGTTTCGGTCACTGGAGTGGCTGGTACTGGCGCTGTGGGTACGGTCTATCCAAACCCTGCCATCAATCCAGCAGTCGGCACAGGGGCAATCGGTGATTTTGAATTAATAGTGTCTCTTGACGTAAACGTCACCAGTGTGATTGGCACAGGCGCTCTAGGTGACTTAATTTTTGCCACTACTGTTACTGGGGTGGCTGGCACAGGAGCAATTGGGACTGAAGTCCCAGAATCTGAAATTGAAGAAACAGGCGTGGCTGGTACAGGTGCAATTGGGGCGTATGCTCCAGAAAATGTATTAACTGCGACAGGCGTAGCTGGCACAGGCGCAACAGGAGCAGAGACAGCAGTATCTGAAATATCAGTATCTGGTATATCTGGCACTGGATCTGTCCATGTGATTGGAACTGGTGCTGGTAGTGACTTTAATCTTATTGTTGGACCAATAACTGGATTGGGCGGCGTAGGCACGACAGGCAGCGAGATTGCAGAGACTGAAATATCTGAAACAGGTTTAGCTGGAACAGGAGCGATAGGATCTGTAGACCCAGCAGTTGGGTGGGGCAACAACGCTTGGGGCAATGGAACATGGGGTAATGGGCTATGAATTACACACAATTAGTATCTAACATTCAAAACTTCATGGAAGATGATAGCGCAGAGCTATCAGCATCTATCGATCAGATCATAGAGCAGGCCGAAGAAATGATCTTTCAGCGGTTGCCTAATTTACCTTGCTTTAGAAAAAATGCATCAGCAGCCCTAGTACAAGGCACAACAGATTACACTGTGCCATCTGCAAGGATGATTAGACAAGTTTCTATTATTACTGCAAATGTGACTTCATACTTAAATCACAGAGTAGATTCATATTTGCGAGACTACTGGCCAAATGCTACAACTCAAGGCATTCCAGAGATGTATAGCACTAAAACAGCGGCGATTGGTGGCACAACTTTTACTGTTGCGCCAACCCCAGACGCGACAACATCAACTTATCAAGTTGATTACATCGCACCAGAAACAGGTTTAGGTTCAGGTAATGCAAATTCTTGGATTGGAGATAACGCAGAAAATGTGTTATTATCGGCGTGTCTTTACGAAGCATCAGCCTTTTTAAAAGCTGGAGAAACCTTGGCACTTTACAAGACACAATTTGACGAAGCAGTGCAATTATTTGTACAAGAGATGCAGCGGGACTACGCAGCAGAATATAACGGAGGTTTATAATGGCTATTACTCAAGCAATGTGTACAAGTTTCAAGGAAGACTTGTTCCAAAAAGAACAGGACATGGATTCTGATACCATCAAAATTGCGCTGTATACTTCATCAGCGTCTTTAGATGCGGCTACGACATCTTATACCACAAGCGGTGAAGTGGCTTCTGGAGGTGGATATACAACAGGTGGTGAGACACTTACTTCACCAGTGATTGGTACAAGCGGGACAACAGCTTATGTTGACTTTGATAATCCAGAGTGGACATCAGCATCATTCACAACTGCTGGCGCTTTGATTTATAACGACACAACGGCAGGCAACAATTCGATTGCGGTTCTAAATTTTGGTGGTGACTTTACAGTTACTTCTGGCACATTTCGCATTGTGTTCCCATCACCCGGCGCTGCTGGTTTGATCCGTATCGACTAATAAAAAAAAGGATAGTACAACATGGCTAGTACCTATGAAAATGACCTTCGCCTCGAAGAAATGGCCACAGGGGAAAACTCTGGCTCATGGGGTACGAAGACCAATACAAACCTCGAACTAATCGCGGATGCGTTTGGTTATGGCACAGAGGCTATAACAACTAATGCTGACACTCACACGACAACAATTGCAGATGGAACTTCTGATGCTGGACGTGCGATTTACTTAAAATATACAGGTACTTTAGATAGTGCCTGCACAATTACTATTGGGCCGAATACAGTCAGTAAGATGTGGTTCATTGAGAACGCTACAAGTGGATCTCAAAATATCATTATCTCTCAAGGATCTGGAGCTAATATAACTATTGGCGCAGGAAAAACTAAAATAGTTTACAGCGATGGGGCTGGGGCTGGCGCTGCATTTGTTGAAGCTACAGATGATATTTCAATAAATAGTTTATTTGTAGATGCAGCATTAGACGCAAACGGCACAATCAAGCTCGACGGGAACTATCCTGTTGGTTCTAACAACGTGGCGTTGGGTGATACTGCGTTGGATAGCATTGCTTCTGGGGGGACAAGAAACACAGCGATTGGTTTTTCTGCTGGAACGGCACTGACCACACAAGACTACAACGTCTTCGTTGGATCTTATTCTGGGGATGGTGCTACTGGCAGCGGTAACGTAGCTGTTGGTGATGTTACGTTGAGAAATGCGTCAGGTGACTACAACACTGCCATTGGTGGCGAGGCACTAAACTCAAACACCACCGCATCCAACAACACTGCCGTGGGGTATCAGTCCTTATACGCAAACACTACCGCAACCAATAACACTGCTGTTGGCTGGGCGGCTGGCCTTGCAAATACTACTGGAGCGCAGAATACTTTTATTGGTACTATATCTGGCGATGCTAATACCACCGCAAGCCACAACACTGCCGTTGGGTACTCTACTCTAACAGATAATACAACAGGAGCAGCAGGGACTGCTCTCGGTGCATATGCTCTAGCAAACAGCACTACTGGCAATGACAACGTAGCAACTGGTTATCAGGCATTATTTACGAACACGACAGGTGCTTTTAATACCGCGCATGGGAGTCAAGCGCTTCGCGGTAACACCACCGCCGACAACAACACGGCTGTGGGGCATCAGGCTGGGTATAGTAACACCACTGGTCAACGGATAGTAGCCGTTGGTAAGGGCGCACTTTATACGCACAATGTAACTGATGCTTCAGCTACGAATAATGTTTCGGTTGGCTATGAGAGTAGCTACAGCACCACTACAGGAACAGATAACACTGTCTTGGGTTCCAGTACGTTTTATTCTAATACGACAGGAGGCTATAATGTGGCGCTTGGACGTTTAGCTCTATACTCCAACACCACTGCAAACAACAACACGGCTGTGGGATATGAGGCTGCGTATACTAACACAACAGGTACAGAACTAACCGCAATCGGAAGGAGGTCTCTAAAGTCCAATACAACTGGCAACTATAGTACTGCGGTAGGACTAAATTCACTTGTTTTTAACACAACTGGCGCAAACAACGTAGCTGTTGGAGTATCTGCGCTACAGTCCAACACCACCGCAAGCAACAACACTGGCGTGGGGTATTATGCTCTATACTCAAACACTGCTGGTAACAACACTGCCCTTGGATACGGCGCTGCTTATCAAAACACTACTGGTACATCAAATACGGCTCTTGGGTATTATTCTCTACAATCTAACACAACCGCAAGTAACAACACAGCGGTTGGGTTTCAGGCTGGGTATGTTACTACAACAGGAGCAAGCAACGCATTTTTTGGCAGACGCACCGCTGTAACTAATACGACGGGAGCACACAATGCGGCGTTTGGGGCGAATGCATTATCATCAAACACAACAGGCGGATATAATGTTGCGCTAGGAGAATCTGCTCTTACATATAATAGCACCTCAAGCTACAACGTGGCAATCGGATATCAAGCCTTGTTTAGTCATATTAACACTGGCTTCAACGTGGCAATCGGGTATCAGGCTGGATATAACACCACAGCCACCCGCAACACTTACGTGGGTTTTGGTTCGGGTTCATTGATGACCACAGGCGCGAACAACACCATCCTTGGCGCATACAACGGCAACGCTGGCGGCGTAAATATCACCACCTTGAGCAACAACATCGTGCTGTCGGATGGGGCTGGTAATCCTAGATGCTATTGGGATTCTAGTGGCACTATGAGAAACAAGAATAGTGCAGCTTATGGATTTAATGCTTATTTTCAAAACTCCAATGCTAATGGTTATAATTTAGGTGTTGATTCTGCTAGTCCACACTTAGTGTTCTGGTATAGAAATAGTTCGGGCGTTGGCAGTATAAGTTGCACCACGACAACAACCTCTTACAACACATCCTCAGACTACCGCCTAAAAGAAAACGTAGTCTACGATTGGGATGCAACAACTCGCCTCAAGCAACTCAAGCCAGCAAGGTTTAACTTTATTGTTGATGCTGACACTACAGTTGATGGCTTCTTAGCACACGAAGCACAGGGTGTTGTACCAGAGTCCGTTATTGGCACAAAAGATGAAGTCGATGATGACGGCAACGCAGTAATGCAAGG
>CERI01116313.1_pt1 | contig 16983 bp, 20 predicted proteins | sample 350261 | NCBI WGS metagenome assembly CERI01 (sample SAMEA2620979, study PRJEB7988) | marine metagenome | isolation source: saline water (ENVO:00002010), including
CCGAAGAGGAAGAGGAAGTAGAAGTAGAGGAGTCCGAAGAGGAAGTGGAAGAGGAGGAAGAGGCAGAAGTATTTGAGGTTACTATTAAAGGTAAGAAATATTACACTACCGATACAGTGAACGGAGATATATATGCAGTTCTAGATGATGGAGATGTTGGAGATGAAATAGGAACCTATAAAAATGGTGTAGCACATTTCGCGTAATTATTAGTTGTAAAAAAATAAAATGTTTCATTGAAAAATATTTTATTTTTTATTTCGCCGTGTTTTTGCAGAAGGTAGCCAACCTCCTTTTACATGCCTTTTTCTTTTTGTACGTTTTTTCCAACGACCTCCGACTTTTTTTGGCTTTTTTTCTGCTTTTTCTGCTTTTTTTTCTTCCGCAATTTGTTTTGCCATTGATTCCACATCAATAAGCGGTTGATTATAATAAATGAGGTATTTATTCCTTTTTGTATTATGTAATTTTTCATACATCCGAACTAAATTCTGGTCATCATACGTGCATTTAATTTCTTTAATAATTTTTGGCGTTAATACACCTTCTACAAAATCAACTTGAAAATCAGCTTGGTATTTGCTTTTTGGTAGTAAATATTCAGATTCGCCCTTGTCTTTTGTAATTGCTAATGGATTACTAATTTCCTGTATTAATCCTAATTCTAACAATGATGTGTCCACCTTACTATTTTTCACCGATTTGTTTGCTATCACATTGATGATAAATTCTGCAATTATTTTTAACGTATTATTAAATTGTTCATCCAATCCAAAATTATTGATAACTTCTTGTAAACGATCATTACTAACAATTTGATAAGATTGTACATTTTCTTTGTCTTCCGTAGTAATCGGTTTTCTGTATTTCTTTATAATATTTAGAATTCGCGGAATTTCACGGATTTCTTTTATTTTATCATATACGTAAGTTTCCCATCGATTCACTAAATCTTCTTTTTTCTTTTTTAATAAATCATTGTACAATGCTAAATTGTTCAAATTTTTAATCAATTCTTTGTTGTAATAATAGGTTAACGAATTGTTTAATATAGTCTTAAATTCTGGAAGCTGTACAAGGTCTTGTGGTAAAAAATAAGGATCACTATTTAATTTTTGCGCGTCCATTTCTAACTTACGCAAATTAAAAAATTGTTTCAAAATAGATTTATAATCCGTGTTTGATGGAGGAGGAGTTAAATTAGCCAAATAGGGTTGAATTTTGTTTAATCGAATACCACGTGTAAATTTACTGTCTCTTATTGTTGTCATTATTTTTTCTCTATTAACTCGAAATCCATCAAAAAATTTTACATATTGCTGTTCTAACGATTCTAGTATTTGTTTGTTTTTCGAAAGTGCATTTTGAATTTGTGTAGACCTCCACATTTCAAAATCATAAATTTCTTTAAACAGACGTCTATACGTCTTATTATTTATTAAATCGTTTACCCACGTGACTTCTACAAACGTGTACACATTTTTTCCCGTTTTGATAAAACTGAATTTGGGTGTAGGGCCAATAAAATAAGATTCCCATTTTTTTGTTTTTTGGAAACTCGCCATGGAATTTGCTATGTTTTCATTAAACGAAATGTGATAATTGTTTTCAATAGGGAAATACGTCGACATGAGTAATTCAATGAACACTTTCATATTATTATTTGTATTGTTTCTCTTTTGGGCCTCGGTGATGGCTTCTGTTCCTTTGATAAAACTATCAAACGCATTTTTATTAAAAAATATATATTTTAATTGTGCAGGCGATTTATCGTATAATGTTTTGGGAAAAGAAACCAAATTCGTAAAATAAGGATATTTGTTATAATTGGTGGCCTTGTCATCGGGAATATAATACAAATCACTGGTAAATTCAAAATCCGGTTTTTCCGGTATGTTGGATTTTATATTAATAATTAATTCACTTGTAGCCATGGATTATAATTACTATATATTTAAAAGTTATTTTTATTCCTTAAAACATAAGGAATATAAATTAGGTCATGGACAATTGAGTAGCATAACTCGGAAATAATGTTTTTTTCTTTGCTTGTTTTTGTGCTTGGGCTTTTTCTAAAGTTTCTTTTGCCTCTTTTATTTGTGCATCGCTAATTTGTTCTTGTTCCGAGCTGTCTACTTTTTGTTTCTCCTTCTTCATTTCGGGTTGTTGTTGTGCTTCTTCTTCCTTTTCTTTCGAAAGTTCAATGTGGTAATTGGTAAAGTTTTTAGGAAGCATGCATATCGAACATTCCTCATTCAATAAACAATCCATAACTAACGTAAATAATACCGTAATGATTAACGCAATGTAAATATCGCGTGTACCCATCCATGCAATCGCAAAAATGAGCAATTGTTTACTAAATGTATATTTGAAGTAAGACTCCATAGATTTGGACAACTTAATATTGACGAAACGGGATGCAATATTTAATACAATAATCATAATACCAGCGAAAATTTTGCTTTGATTAATTCGTGTAATTGTATCATGTAAATATTGGAAAAAATAACCTATTGTACCCTGTTGTACTCGTTCTGGTTTATTCCTCTTTTCTTTTCTCATCTATATTGAGCAAAGAAAATATATTATTTTGTATTTTTAGGTGCGAATTATTTAACGAATTGATACATTAGTGACGATTCACCTAAACCCTTGTTTTCCGAATCATCGGATATAAACCATTGGTTCCATACTTGATATGCCCAATTTTCATCTGTTTTAGGGTAAACAAGGTCTTCATGAATATTAATTTTGTCGACTATATTCATTCTACACGTTCCTGTTTTAGGACAACAATTTATATCAATGATTTTTTTGTTTTCGTCTTCTAATAAGACTGATAACTTTTCTGGTTTTTTATAATAAAGAGGAGGATTGGTTGGTTGGTCATATCGCATAAAGGTTCCTTTAGGGATTTCTGGTTCTGCTAAATAAGGAGACAACAGATTACTTTGTTGATAACGACTCATTCCTTCCACGAAATCCATTTGATAATAGAATATTACACATAAACAAATAATTAAACCAAAGTATTTGTGAATATTGGTATAATAAATAATTAAAAAGACGCTAATGATTCTTCCCCAAACCGTCAGACTTATATCCAAGAAAGAATCTGGAAATGCGAATAATAAATAAAAAAGCAATAGGGGGATGAACAAGGGTAGAAAATCAGATGATTCCATAATTATATTAAAAGGAGATTATTTGTTCCGTATTTTTCCAAGATAAATTTCTATTGATTTTTTAAGTAAGTTATAATTTTTTGAAAATGTCTTTATTATCAACAGCATCACCTTGGTCCGATTCCAATAATATTTCTAAAAAAAGATTGCCTTCTATACGGAAAACACGGAAGAATTTACCCCTTTTCCCCAAAATAGAGGATGATGAGGAACCTTCTTCCATCCAGGCTTTAGACGATTCAGAGGATTCTACTTTCGGAGATTTAGAGAAAACACAAGAAGACAAACAATTGAAAATCAATAATCTAATTTCGAATATGAATAAGCTAAACCAAGAAAATGAAGGTTCCGGTTTATCTGATTTTCAACCTTTAGAACATCCTCTTTTACAACAACTTGGGTCTTCTCAAAAAGCAAAGGACGCGGATGAAGAAATTCCTTCCCTGACGAATGAACTACAATCTCCTCCTCCACGAATCCAACAAACGGTTGGCGAGTTTGCTTCAAACAATTACGACCATTCTGAACGACAATACAAACAAAATCCTTATAGTAACTATCGTCGCGTTTACGAAGCTCCTAAAATTGCTGTACCGCAAGATTATTATAATAAAATGGGTTTAGGAACCCAACCTACTTTAGACAATAAATTGTTGGAAAAAATCAATTACATGATTCACATGCTTGAACAGCAACAAAACGAAAAAACCAGCAATTTAACCGAAGAATTTGTTCTCTATGTGTTTTTAGGCATTTTCATTATTTTCATTGTTGATGCCTTTACACGTACTTCCGTGAAATACGTACGATAAACTAAATAGTTGAATGCTTGTCCAACTATTTAGGCATTATGTCCATAAAAAGGATTGGTGGGGATTGTATGACATCCTTGCTGTACCTGCATTAAATAAATAATAATTCCCGTTTTCTTCCGTGATTGCCTTATATTTCCATTTCCATTTTTCCAAAAGAATAATACTGTGTCCTAGGTCATTCATTTTCAACAATGCATATTTCTTTGAAGATTGTTTTATGAGTTCTCCTAAACAATTCAAAAATGCCCCGAAAAATTGGTCCTCTTGGACTTGTCCGTATTCATTTAAAAAACATAGGGAACATTCCAATACGTTTCCTTCGTTTTCAATATATTGAAAACCATCTTGAAATACGAAAAGTCCAAGAAGGCCCTTCTTCTTTTCAACAATATACACGTAATTTAACTCTTTTTCTATACGGGATTGAATACACGGCAATGTTGGACTTACCAAAATATCAATGGGAAAGTTCGTATTGTTTCGGGTCATGTTGTAGAGCATATCACTTAAAAGGTGGAAATTGCTTTGACAAATTCTATTACAAACCCAATGTTTCTCTAAAGGTGGTCTTTTCACGTCCGGAATCGGGAAGATGTGATTCCGATAATGAACAAGGGGAACGACTCCCTTGCATTCGTCTCCCTCCTTTCTGTATAAAGAAACCATACCCTTCTTCTCCAAACGTAATCTATAATCATGTGTTTGAAGCAGTTCGTATAATTGTTTTGGCTCAGATTTATCTCTATGCATAGCCAGAAACGCCCAGTAATTAACCTGTTGGAAAGGACAATCGTTATGGAGTGGCATGTAAAACATGAGTTCGTAAGAACAAACGATTCCACGAGGAGTTTGTTCTTTTATCCATTTTGTAATGTAACTCGAACTGGTGTCATCATTTAGTCCGACCTTCATTTCCTCTTGGTAAGAAAGAGAGACATGACTAAATTCGGAACCGGCCAACAGGGCGTTTAATAATTTTTTACTTACGGGACTAAACATTGATTCGGAAGCATAGTAATGACATTGGATAAAATCAATGAGAATGGTTTGCTGTTCTTCACTTAATTCTAAATAAGGTTTGGTTAATTGCGTACCGTTCTTATTGTATTTGGTAGGAATGGGGTTCTTCATTTGGATAATATACGGTTTGTAGTAGAAGATACGACGTACCCAATCGTAGGTGTGAACAACGGGCTGATGTGACCAGAAGGGATAGGCTATTTTAACATAAATGAAAAATAGTATCCATAATACCAAGATACCCAAACATATATACTCAATAATCATTGTTATATATGTTTCTTAAAATCCGTGGTTCAAAATGAACCTATTGTGGACGCTCCAAAATGACTAAATATTGATTCGGGTCACCTGTACATTGTTCTAAATTAACTTGTCCTTGCACAATAAATCCATGATAAGAAGCCATTTTTAACACGTCACTTACCGATTCCATTCTATATTGGAATTCGTTTTGACGTATGTTCTGCGTAAGTCCATCTGTAAACGTCTCTCTTAATTTGACTTCCTTGGATGTATTCCAATTGGAAAAATCAAAAGACGCCTTGTAAGTAAAATCAATGAAATCAATGAGCGTGTCCGTTAGACGTTTGGGTGCATACTTTTGAGGCGACCTTAGTAAAGGTGGTTTTCCGCCAGGAATAATGGTATCAAAGTGCTCGGGATTGACTAAATGAATAATGAGATAGCCTCCTGGTTTCAACCAGAAAAATGCATTTTCAAAAAATATTTTTTTGTTTTTCAATTCGTAAAATGTTAATCCGTTACTAATCACATGAGTAAAGGAGCCTTTTTCATAGGTCAGGGGCTCTATCATGGAACCACATTTAATTTGCAATTCGGGTTTGTCTTGTTTACTGTAATTGATCATTGCTTGACTCGGTTCAAGACCTTCTGCTCTAAACCCTTGGTTGTGTAAAAGTTTCAAAAAGGAACCCGTTTTACTGCCAATTTCTAGAAAATTACTAAATTTGTCAGGTTGCGTCATTTCAACCGTTTTATCTAAAATATAATTGTTTCGTTCTTCGGGATTTTGCAATTGGTCGTAAATCTCTGCATAAAACTGGTCCTGTGCGTTTACATTTTCCTTAAAAACGTAGGGCGTTGTTTGGGTAAACCCTTCGTAATAAGGACTGAGATCCTGTTTTTTGAATAATAAAATAATTGCCATGGCAATCGCCAAAACGACTAAACAACTAAACCAATATCTTCTTGGATCTTTGGAAAATAACATTCTATATAATAATAAAATATTTGTAGAAAGAGATTTCCCCTACTCTTTGTAAAATTCAAAACAGAAATTTACCAAGAATTAACAATTAGGACCTCCACGCATTTGCGTACGAGTGTTGTTACGAAAAGCGTCTTTTCCAATGTGTTCTCCTGCACAAACATTTGGATGTGCCTCTTTACTAAATTGTTGTTGTTCAAACAAACCGGGATGAGGTTGTACACTTGGTTTACTCGGTACGGTTACTTTATACAAATCGCTTTGTGAAGAAGGAACATATACGTCTTGACCAGCACCCTTTTGTAAGGCATGATTAATATTTCGCAAATCACTTTCGATATTCACATTGTTGATAAATCCAGAAACAGGTCCGTTTCTATTGATTGGGGGAGTAAAGTTGGTGGTTAAAGAATAATTATAAATAGGCTCAATAGGAACATTCGCAGGCATACGTGCATCTATTATGGGAAATCGTGCATAGCGAGACAATACAGGACGAGGAGTGAAATTCGGAGGAAGAGGACCTTGGGATTCATGTCTTTCCAATATCCTTGCGTTTAATTCATCTGTCCGTGCAAATTGTCCCACATATAAATAATCAGGTAGTCCATATATAGGGGTTTCGTCTAAACTTTTATTCATTACTATAGTATATAAAAACAAAAAGACATAAAGATAATAGACTATAAATATTGTCTAAATGGTATTAAAAGTTTGTAATCAATCTTATCCTGCGGAAAATAAGTATAGTTCGTATTTTGAAAAATATGGATTTCCGTTGTCCGATTTTCAAAAATATGCGATTGAAGGTATTGTTGAAAAACACCATGTATTAGTAACAGCACACACCGGCTCTGGAAAAACACTTCCCGCGGAATTTGCCATTGAGCATTTGGTTTCCCAAAAGAAGAAGGTTATTTATACTAGTCCAATCAAAGCTCTTTCGAATCAAAAATTTTCTGAATTTACACGTAAATATCCTCATATATCTTTTGGTCTCCTAACCGGTGATATCAAAACCAATCCCGAGGCCGATGTTCTCATTATGACTACGGAAATTTTAATGAATTATTTATTTATCCAAACTACAGCAAATACAGAACAAAAAGATAATACCCAATTACACTTCCAAATAGATTTGGAGGAAGAACTCGGGGCCGTCGTTTTTGATGAAGTTCACTATATCAATGATGCGGACCGTGGACAAACCTGGGAGAAAACCATTTTGATGCTTCCTCATCATGTACAAATGGTCATGTTGTCTGCTACAATAGACGCTCCTCAAAAGTTTGCTCAATGGATTATGCGAGGGAATGACTCAAAAGACGTATATCTCGCTTCTACAAACAAACGTGTGGTCCCTCTTACTCATTATGGATTTTGGAGTGTCAATGAAGGTGGTCTGAAAACGTTGAACAATAAAGTATTGGTCAAGGATATTAAAGACCATAGCAATAAATTGCTGTGTCTACAGACGGACAAGGGAGTGTTTCAAGAAGATAATTATACAGATTTGAAACGAATGGCAAAAATAGCCAATGATAAAAAACTCACGATCAAACGAAAACAGGTCCTCAATAATGTATGCAAATTTATGAAAAATAATAATATGTTACCTGCCATTGGATTTGTTTTTTCGCGCAAACTCGTGGAAGTTTGTGCGTCGGAAATAACTGTTCCGCTTTTTAATGAAGGGGAACAAGAAAGTTATAATATTGCAAAGGAGTGTGAACATATTGTACGTAAACTTCCCAATTATAAAGAATATATGGAATTACCCGAATATCGCAATTTGGTATCGCTCCTTGAAAAGGGGATCGGTATTCATCATTCGGGCATGATACCTATTTTAAGGGAAATTGTGGAAATCATGATATCCAAAAAATACATTTATTTGTTGTTTGCTACCGAATCGTTTGCCATTGGATTGGATTGTCCTATTAAAACCGCCATGTTTATCAGTTTGACGAAATTTGATGGACATCATGAACGCTTATTGATGGGACATGAATATACGCAAATGGCGGGACGAGCAGGACGTCGTGGTATTGATACAATCGGCCACGTTATTCATCTCAACAATTTGTTTACCATACCAATGCAAAGTGAATATCAAACCATTTTAAAAGGCAAACCGCAAACACTTGTCTCTAAATTCCGCATTTCCTATAGTTTGGTGTTTAATTTATTGAAAAACGGAAAGAACAAAGTCAGTGATTTTCATACATTTGTAGGAAACTCTATGGTGCATAATGAAATTACCAATTCTTTGCATACACACAAACAAATGGTTTCGCAGTTGGAAGAGGAAATAAGCGAATATAAGAATAGGTTGTTACCTTATGAAGAAAAACAAGACATTAAAGAATATATGAATTTGGAGGAGAGTATGGCCGGAAAATTAAGTAACAATAAACGCAGGAATTGCGAGACCAAAATCGAGCAGTTGAAGAAAACGAATAGCTTGGTGAAAGAATATATAACGATGAAACAAGATCAAGAACAACAAGACACAAAATTAGAAAAAGAGAAACATCACCTTGATTATTTGGAACATTTTGTTGAGGATAGCTTAGACGATTTATTGAGCGTTCTTCTTAAAACACAATTTATTGAAGTTACTGAACAAAGGGAATACCAATTAACCCAATTGGGAAAAATGGCATCCAATATAGCGGAGGTTCATCCCATTATTATGTCCTTGATTTTAGATAAATATGTTATGTTTGAAGAATTGTCTTTGGAACAAATGATCGGTTTATTGGCTGTATTTTGCGATGTCAATGTGGATAGAGATGTAAAAAAACTTTATCCGTGCAGTGAGAACGATTATTTGAAGGAAATCCTCTATCAAGTCGAACAATGGACGCGAGAATGGGAAGACACCGAAAACACGGAACATCTTAATTGTGGATATGATTATGAAAGCATATTGAATTTTAATATGCCCGATTTGGCTATCTTATGGATGAAATGTGAAAATGAGGGACAATGTAAATCCTTTTTAGAAACGATTAAACAAGAGTATGGTGTGTCTGTGGGGGATTTTACGAAAGCCATGTTGAAAATTTCCACGATTGCACGAGAATTGAGTGCGATTTCTGAAACCGTTGGGAATATGGATTCCCTGCAATTATTAAAACAGGTCGATATTCATATCTTAAAATTCATTACGACGAATCAAAGTTTATATGTATAAAAGTCTTTTGATATACATACTACAATAAGTTTATTGCATAACTTATTGTAATTAATGGAATATATGACATATTAGAATTCGTATGTTAAAAGTATATATTGAAATAATGTATATATGAAATTTAGAACAAAATTAGTAATTATATTTTTTTCTATTTTATTGTTATTGATTCTTTATACGTATACTCTTCCTAGATATGTTCCTATTTTGCCAACGATACCGTTCTATGATAATTCTGAAGCTAATTTAGTAAAAGAAATAGCAGATAAAAGAACGATGAAAGATGAAGAATTTTTTTATTTAACCGATAGCAGTGTTGCATATGCATTTTTACCTCATGTTGAAGAAAGTAGCGAAGAATTACGAGATATAATACTTGGTGTACGTGTTCTGTTATTAATGTACCTCTTTAAATATTTCATAAACCGTCCTCGCCCATATCAGATAAATAAAGATATAAATTATTTAGAATCGAAAACGGGAAATACTCCCGCTCTTCCTGCAGGACACGCCCTTCAGGCATACTATTTAGCAGATGTTTTAAGTAAAAAGTATCCAAATAAAAAGGATACCTTTATTCGTATTGCAAGAGATTGTGACAATATGAGAGTGAAAGCCGGAATTCATTATCCAAGTGACGGGAAATTTTCTATAATGTTACTCAATATGTTTGGATTTATGTTGTAAGTATGATTTGTAGTATTTTTACACCTTTTTAGATTTCAAACGCAGATAATATAATATCTAAATATGTAAAATGAACAAAAATACATTATTAACATTCATGATACTTTGTTATTTAATACCAATTATACTTGTTTGGTATAATTATACTTCTAATAGTAGCATATCTAATATAATATGTCACGAAAACCATAAATATTATATATTTATTTTTATGTTTTTAATGGGTGTAGGAACCTTATTATATGAATTAGAAAGAAATGATAAATATTCTCAAATAATAATTTGTTTATTACTAATTGGAATATATGGAGTCATTTATATAAATGAAACGCATATAATTCATTATGTTTTTGCATTTGTAGTTTTTATTGCTATATTATTTTTTATGATTAGACATTGTTATTTGACAACTTGTAACATAATCCTTATGTCATTATTATACTTACAAATACTCACTCTATTTTTAATTGTAATAAATATAAATGACAATATTATTTATGGTGAAATTATTTATATTTTAAATTTTGCGTTTTTTTATTTATATTTGCATTTTATTCAATAAATTTATAAATAATCGGCGTCTTAAATGTTAAAAGGTGTAAAAATGATTTATACAATTGGTATAACTATATTACAATGACTTTGTTGCATAAACTTATTGTAATCAATGGTATTTATGACGTTATATGCGGATTATCTATCTTAAAAATATTGCCATTAACTTTATTTGCAGAGTTGCATTCGAGTTTATATTATTCGCGTGTAAATAAAGAGGCAAAACGTTTTATGGCCTATTGGATTATTACATACGGATTTATACGGATTCTTTCTGTTCCCTTGACTCCTATTTCTTTTTATATACAGGCACTCTGTTTTATGAATGAATTATGGAAAGGAAATATGAGATACACGGAAACTATTTATTTTGTAACTTCTTCATTTGGAATGGGGATTTTGAGCACAATATATAAAAAAAGTATGATAGCATCAGGATGAATATAAAATTGAATCTATATTCATGTTTTAAGTAGGGCAACAAAAATCATTATGGAGGATTATTCAGATTACGACGGAAGTACGGACGACGAAGGGGGAGAATATGTTTATGACCAAATTGGACGATTGGAAAATTATGGCGACAAAGAATACCAATCATTAACTATGTTACTAGGCTTTTCCTATTACGATACTCCTGCGTCGATTTTATTAGCCTCATCTATTACAAATTCGACTTTTCACAAGTTTTCATATTATGATTGTTATTACTATTTATATAATAATAGTGTAATTCGCAATGATATAGAACCAGAAATCAATATCATGCATTTACATATAAAGAATCCAAATACGATGGAAGAATGTTATGAAGTAGTAGTGAAAACATTTTGGTTAAAATTAGTTCAACGAACATGGAGAAATGTATTGAAAAAAAGGAAACAATGGTTAGTGAAGAAGGCGTCGACCTTTATTCGACAAAGAGAATTAGTAAATACAACAAAATGTATTCCTTATGGGTTAAAAGGTATGTTATCTTATTTAAAGGTAAGCAAATAAAGGAACTGATTGACATCGGCTAAAATCTCATCTAAAATATTGGATAAATCACTATCCTTTGTTTTTTTATAGCATTGTTTCAATTCAATAATAAAGGTTCGGTAAAAATACATCCTGGTTTTAAAATCCTTCGTATTTTCATATTGTCTCGCTTCCATTTGTTTGTCCCACTTTCCTAGACGTGTTCCATCTTTTCCTAAATAAACCTCTACAAATTTGTCCACATGACTTTGTAGTTGTTCATGTAATTCATCCGTATTTTTATGCTCTGGAAACGAATGTGTTTTCCAATGGTACAATTTTATTACGTTGAGCATTTCTAAAAATGTCTTTACAATGTGGTTTTGATTGCATGTTTTTTTCGCACCTCCTCTTTTTCTTTTCGTATAAATACGTTTTCCCTTTCTTTTTGATATAGATTTTTTCACCATTATACATTGTTGAAAGAAAATGTAATCAATTCAATAAAATTGAATTATTTTTTCTCTTTCACTTTCACTAAAAACAACATGATTCTTACGCGCTATTTATATTTTAAGGATGATGTATTATGCTCGCTGTTATTTAGTATTTTGAATAAAGAAAAAGACAAGGCACTCTTTTGGGCCTATGAATTGTATTATTCAGGCTTTCAAAAAGAAACTATCGAATATTTGGATTCTATTTATAAACAATGTTTTTGGGTATTCAATCCCAAATTAGAAAAACCGATTCAGTATTGGTTATCAAAAGGACATACCGATGTTCTTATGATTGGACATTGCGTGGTAAATTTATGTTCACCAAATAGAAAATATAATCTCAGTGATTTCCTCGTACATAGGATTCCTAGTGAAGTCAAAGATGTTGCAAACGAATCGCGTCTTATAATTAAGTGTAAAGAATCGGATATAGAACCCTATTACACATGCGATCATTCCACGACAACTCATTGGAAAATCTTACCTTTGGTGTGTGCTCATCGACCTTATTTTGAGTGGGCAAAGTTTATGAATTGTGAGCATTGTCAATATTCTCCGAATGATTGGAAACAGATTCAAACACATGATTGGCTGTATTATGCTTCCTTTAGTCCCATTTGGCAAGAAAGAATATTAGCATATGGCGGAGTTGCACTAGACGAAACAAAGAAAATAGAATTTGAAGACGAAGAAAAAATGCAAGAGTTTTATCGGAACTATGGGTATGAACCTGACGAACAATCTTCTTCCACACTCTTTAAATTCTTGCATCATAGTCCTGAATACAAAACACAGCAAGACTTTATTACAGAATATAAGGTACCGTGTAAAAAAGTGAAAATTCGTAATAAATTAAAAATAAATACAACTATTTAGCTAGGTTAAAAATAAATAGTCACTATATATGATTGCAGGAATACTTATTGTTTATTAGCTATTTTTTGTATATTATATCGTTTTTGTAAAAAGCATTGTTTTCTTTATGCCTTTATCCTATTGTTTGTTGTCATTCCTTACATATTTTTGAATTGTAATCCCTACCCCGATAATGATATGGATAAAAAGAAATTGTTAGACTATGTCCCTCCACAATACAAACCCGTAACTGAAATATATGACCCTTCTATTTCTTATAATTTTCCATTTATCTTAAAACCAAATAAAATGTACAGGATTGTCTAAAGGAGTTGCTATCATTAAATCACAAAAACAATTACACGATTATTTACAAACTAATAAAGGAGAACTCGTGATTCAACAATATATTGACTCGAAGTATGAGGTTGGTATTTTATATGAAAAGAATCCGTTGTCCAATAAGGGTAATATAATTTCGATTATTGAGCGTAAATTTACACCTGGGGAAATATTAGTTCCTTTTGAAATATCTTATGATGACAAGGATAACATAGAGATGACAAAAACTATAGGAAATTTTTATGATAGGTTTGTAGATTTAACACCCTATAAAACAGAACATCTCGAAAGGGTCATTCAAAAAATAAGTTCAGGTATACCTGAATTCAATGTCGGTAGATACGATATTCGTTGCAACAGTTTGGAGGAACTTATGGAAGGGAAAAACTTCTATATTTTAGAAGTAAATGGTTGTGTTGGACTTGACCTTCGAAAAGATCTTTATTTTTTTATAGATCCACGTTCCGTTCTTATTCAATTACGATTTGTATGTATACGCTTTTTTTATGGACTTCTTAATATATTTACTCTCCGTGGAACAAATCCACTTGTTATGTTTCAAGCATACAATAATGCATTTACATGCGAAGATTGGGAAATGTTATTTAAGTTGTAAATAACCAACTGAAAATATCTTTTACTACTTGACGACCAATATTGGTGTTCTTAAATATTGCGAAATGGTCGGATTCGTATTCTTTAAACAATATATCTGTTTTTTTCTGTCTGTCCGTCTCTTCTTTATCAATAACTACCATTTCATATGGTAATTGTTGATCGTATTTACCGTAAGCAATATATATGGGTATCTTCACTTTAGACAAAGGAAATGGTATATAGGGCATTTGTCCCAAGGCATTGAAATGACTATTTAATAAAACGATTCCCTTAATATTTTCGGAATAAATAAGAGAATGGTATAATGCCATGGACCCACCAAACGAATGTCCCATCAATATAGTGTTTGGAGGAAATGGATTTAATTTCCAATAGGGCTGGAATTGAACAGAATCACATGGAAGAATCGAATCGATTTCCTCTAAAAAAGGTTGATACGTTTCTTTGGAAATCATAGAACCTTGAAAAAAACGTATGTGAAATGCTTTTATAATAGGAAATAATAAGAATAACCAAAATTTCATTTAATAATCCTACATACGAGGTTAATCTCTAAATATATACTATCTTAACTATGTGTTATAGCTTTGAAGTGAGTATTGGTACTTTTTTATTTAGTTGGGGGTCGGCATTTTATTTATTGTCAAAGGACCTAACCATAGTGGAACAACAAAATATTTATTTTTTGATGATTTTTAGCACTATACAACTTTTAGATGCAATATTGTGGTCTGTTGGAATGAAAAAAAATTCGATAAATTATGCAGTTACTTCGTATTTAATTCCGGCGGTCTTGTGTGCGCAAGTTATTTACAATTTATTGGTGATCAATCAGTTATGGAACCCTCTAGTATTGGGCGTAATACTCGCTACGGTAGTTTCATTGTTTAATTTACATCGTGGTTATTCTAAACAATCATGTAATATGTTTGATTCACCGATATGGGGAGATGCTCATACAAAATTAGGCATGTTATATTTTGCTCTTATGATAAGTTATGGTAGGATTGGATTAAGTGGAACTAAATTACACTTTTTATTGGTGATATTCCTTAGTTTATTTGCTTCATGGTTATTTAGTGGTGGAGAGGGAAGTTTATGGTGTGCTTTTGCAAATATAGCGTCAATATATTATTTAGTAATGTATAGAAATAAGTAAAATTTCAATAACCTTTATTATTGAAATTTTTCACTTAACGCAAAGCATTTACAATCGCGGTAGTCAATGCAAATAAAACACCACCCCATAATGAATCAATAATCGCTAAATTCCATTTGTATTTTTTGAACAAAGCCATGTTGGTCATGTCAAAAATACCGTAAATAACAAATCCTAATAAAAATGCTTCTAAAACACCTTGACGTTTGTTTAATATAAAATAATTGAGACCGAAAATAATGAGAAGATAGCACAAAATTGCTGGTAAAATCTTCACTTTCATTACTACGCGTTGAATCGATGTCACCATCGAACCGAAAGAATCTTTCATTGCATTTAAGTAAATTGCGTCAATAATGACCACTAAAAAGGCTGATAATAAAATTTGGGGAATTAATTTCATATATAGGTTTACTTAGATATTATCCACTACCACTTCCTTTTTCTCCAATTCATTTACTACCTTTTCCACCGTTTCAGATGCCACTTTACGTGCAATTTCTATATTGACGGGGTCCTGGATGGTATCTAATGTATCTGATTTCTTTTCCGCCTCTTTTTTCATAAGATTGGGGTCAGGGAACTCTACAATCGTAGTTGGCAATACCTCTTGGGATTTTGATTCTATAGAAGGTTCTTTACTAGTTATAACATGTTGCTTTTCTTGTTTTTCATCGTCTTCTTCTCGTTTTTTTTCTGTTTGTTCCAAGACAGGTTGTTTTGGTTCATGAATTTTGGTGATTTTTTTCGTAATATTTTGTTGTTGAAGGAAATATAAGCTTAAATCAGGTAAATTCGAAATACAGTTCATCACTGTATTGTAAGTCATTTCACATACAAAGGTACCCGGTTCTTTGTTGTATTGAATCGAATAATACCAATAAGGAGGCACAAAAAGAACTTGTCCCTTTTGAACAGAAAATTCCAAGAACTTCGTTTTCTCGAAATCCATTGCGTACTCTTCTTTGGGTACATATGGATGTACGGGTGAGCGGAATTCATAACTTTCATAATCTTTAATGGGGTGTAAATAGCGAGTGCTTTTCCAAGGCGTCATCTTCACGGTTAATGACCCGGAAGTTACGACTAAATATTTCCTAAAATCGTTGTGATATCGTAAAGGAGTAGAAGCACCAGGGGAGCCAAACATGATATCATAGTGGCTTAAAATAGTAAAATTTGGTTTTAAGAAATCATCACAAGACTGAAGGGACCGTAAAAGTCCAGATTCTTCTAAAAACTCCTCATTCTTTTCTGAAAAGAAATGTTGAGCCTTGTCGTTTTCCAAGAGTTTTATTGTACTGTTGAAAGAAATGTTCACTGCATCAATATGACTATGTTCAGCTCGTTTTTCGATATAATAGTCGTGTGCGTCCTTTACACAAACATCGTACGAATGGAATTTACTGATGTTTTGAGGATTCATATCACTAAATAATTTGGGATGGATATGTTGAAATTGAAAAATAATGGGTTGCCGAACTTCGCAAACTTCTTGTAAATGATTATTATTGGAAAAATCCATTTCGTAAATATCTAGATCCTCGCTTTTTTTGTATTGATTCATAATGTAAATATAAAGGCACAATATTACAATAAATAACGCCAAGGTGGAAAGAAAATCCATTTATACTATGATGTTATGGATTTAAAATGTTTGAATAACGCAATTATACTTTACAAATATCTACTTAAAATAGTACAATGTAATTATTATAATGCTTGTTCCTCATATTCTACCTAAATTTGCCGATTTTTTAACTGTACATTCGCCATTAATTATAAGCACCGTGATAGCGCCTCACGGCATGACCGATTTGATTCATGCAAAAGAAAATAAGTTAATGCCAGATT
>CERI01116774.1_pt1 | contig 16982 bp, 16 predicted proteins | sample 350261 | NCBI WGS metagenome assembly CERI01 (sample SAMEA2620979, study PRJEB7988) | marine metagenome | isolation source: saline water (ENVO:00002010), including
GGAACGGGTTGAGAGAGAACGGGTTGAGAGGGAACGGGTTGAGAGGGAACGGGTTGAGAGGGAAAGGGTTGAGAGAGAACGGGTTGAGAGGGAACGGGTTGAGAGGGAGAAGAAAGAAAAAGAGGAAACGCATGTGAAATCGCCGAAAACGACCAAAAAGCGAAAGAAAAAGTAATAAATCGAAAGCGAGATAAATCTAAATTATATTTTGGATAATAAAATATAATATGTCTTCTAACAATACAGCAACACTTGGAGGAAGAGGCTTAGGCGCGGTCACGCAAGCATACGCGGTTAATCCTCTTGCCGTGAGGGGTGAACAAGCAAAATCTGTTCACCATAAACTTATTACTGCATACACGGGAGCTGATCTCACCATAAGTGTCGCAAATGGCACGGCTGCAAATCAGGTAGCAGCAAAAGATCTTGCTTTTTTATTACAAAATGTGCCAGTTACTACGACGGCAGGCTCGGATCAAATTATTTCATTGGCTACTCAGTATCCCGGGACAAACACCGTACCGGGGACTGGTGTAAATAATGCTAATTTCAAAATAGAAGTTGAAATTTTTGGAAATGGAACAGCAGGCACCGCCGCGGCTCCGGCGTCGACCGGAACATTTGGGATGGCTACTACGGGTACTAGTTTCGGAATGATCGAAGCGCATTTTGAAGATACTGGTGGGGATGGTTTGAATGACATTATAATTGCGCGCAGGCTTAATGCTATGCAAACTGCTGGTACTTTAACTCAGTGTTCGTTAGCCGTGCGCCTTGTAAGACGCATCCCAGTGTTTAGAGTCCCTGCGTAAACCTCACACTAAACATTGGGATGGATATTCGGAAATTATTTTTTCAACTACTGTTGCAAAAATGACGCTGCTCGTAACTGAAAATACAAATATTGAAGAAAAAAGCATTTTATAAATAAATGCTTTTTTCTTTTAAAAATCGTCCATGAGGTTGCTGCTAAATAAGCGACATACCTACCCTTTATCCGATGATGATTACTAATTGACGTGACTTCGTGCAAACAAACCATAAACAGAACACCGGATTCGCCGATAGTATTTAAAGTTAGCGGAGTATGAATAAACAAACATGCTTCTAGACATCATCACTGACTCTACGACTCCAGCGGCTCTGTCGCTCATGTCGCTTCTTTCCGCGTCTGCTGTTTCGTGGGCGGCGGCCTCTGTTAACACGGAAGACTTTTCCAACTATCTACCAGATTTCCATTCATGGAAGAAAGTGTGGAACGTGACGTACCCGAACGCCGATGTTGAACGCGCCCGTGCCGGCATCTGGATAGACAACAAACGACGCGTAGCCGAACACGAAACGCATCAACGACCATGGACTCTTTCGCTCAACCCGTTCGCCGACCAGACACCCGCCGAGTTTCAAGGAATGAGAAACGGTCTCTCGCAAGCCGTCTACCCTCGACCGCCGACACACTATCCGCCGCTCTCCGTAAACCCGCATCGCGATTTTTCGTTGCCGACGTCCGTCGACTGGCGCGATCACGGCATCGTAAACCCCATCAAAGATCAGGCACAGTGCGGCAGCTGCTGGGCATTCTCCGCCATCGCCTCGCTTGAAGGTCAGTACGCGCGGCTCACCAAAAATCTGACCTCCTTTTCCGAACAAGACCTCGTCGATTGCGTGCAGAACGTGCAAGTCGCGTCCGGAGGCGATTGCTGCAACGGATGCGAGGGCGGACTCATGGATGCCGCCTTCGACTATCTGATCACCGTGCAAAACGGCCAGGATGATCTCGAAAGCAAGTACGCGTACACGGCCATGGACGGGACGTGCGCGTTCAAAGTGAACGGGCCGGGACTCGCCGATGTCACGGGACGCGTCGATCTGCCCATGGGATGCGATCACGCGCTACAGACGGCCGTCGCGCACGCAGGCGTCGTTTCGGTCGGAGTAGACGCGAACGACGACTGGCAGATGTACACGGGCGGCGTGTACGTGCCGGATCCGGACAACGGAGGCTGTTCGTCGGATCCGGGCGCGCTCGATCACGGCGTTGCAGTCGTCGGGTACAACACCGACGTCTTTCCGGACGGTTCCGGGCAGAATAAAACGATGAACTACTGGATCGTTCGAAATTCGTGGGGAACGAGCTGGGGTCACGACGGCTACATGTACTTGAGTCGCGACGTGCCCAACGCGTGCGGTCTTTCGAACTACGCGAGCTACCCCGTTCTTTCATCGAAAAATGTGCAGGAAAATCAGTGTCTCAATGCCCATCCGCAGTGTCCGCAAGAAGTGTGCTACACCGCGTGTCCGTGCGACTGTTTCGTTGCATCGTCGACGTCTCCATGCGACTGTTCCGCCGCGACGTGTGCATGTTAAATTGATACGTTCGAGATAGAATAATATATTTTCATTTGTAAAAATGAAAATAACTAGATCACTATAGCGTGTATGTAGGAGGAAGATCTACCACTTGTAAAACATAACGACTAAATGGAACTTGACCACTAGCAGCGCCTGGTACTGTTCGTTCGATTGTTATGGTGGGGGGAGTCGTAGTAGCATCTAAAGGGTCGGTGCCATTCGCGCTACCTAGATGAGCAACTGGTTGAGCCTCGCACCTTTCGCCTGCAGTAATACTGGTATTGGCGGCGTCCGTGTCTGGGCTAGTTGAGGTTGTCGCGCATGGTATAGATATTATTTTAATGTATTGACGCTGAGGATTTAATCCATTAGGTACAACCGGATTTTGGGGTTCTAGTTTTATAACTTGTCTATCTTCGGCAGCCGTGCCACTGGCGGGACCATTCACAACCAGCGACATAGCTACATTATGTAAACTATTATTATCTGGAGCAACAGAGGCCGTCGTTCGCGTAGCAGTACTCCACTTAGACGTAATGGTGCTAGTAGCTAATACCTCGTATCTGCCGGTAACCGCCAAAGCACCGTCACTCGTGGCCATGGTAGTATCCACAGTTGTAATCGGCGACGCCGTTCCGACAAGATTATTTCCTGCCGTTATTGCTTGATCTATTAGTGCTCCTCCACCGCCGACTCTAAAGCCGGCTTGCGCTTTTGCTCGTCCGGTAGAGCCTGCAGCTAAAGCGGAAACAGCAATACCGTCAACGTTACGGTACGAGGTCGTGGTACCCGCCTTTTGACCCCTTAATGCTTGAATATTCACCGGTACATTCTTAGTTACAGTCGATTTCAATGACATATTTTATTTAAACGAAAGATAATATATTATCTTTCGTTTAAATAAAATATGTCAATACGAAATGTAATTAGTCAGAATATATCCGCTGAAAACGGGGCAAACCCTCTTCTTACACGTGGAGAACAAGCTAATTCCGTTGTTGCTTTACAACTACCCACCGTGGCGGTAGGCACGGCATTTGATCCGACCGTGGGTGCTGGTACCACGGGCTTAAATACTGTTACCTTAACAGATGGTCAAGCCTCTTCGAGTGCTTTTCGCGTGTATGTCACATCGACTGCAACTGGTCTAGCATGTATCGATTTAGTATACCCCGCAACCAACGATCTCGCTTATAATCCAAATCTTTATCCGGTGGTTCATGCAGCGGTCGTTTCCAATACGGCGGGGAGTGTCGATACCAATGCAGGCGCTGGGATCTGGACAGCCCGTATTTTGTTTGCAGGAAATTATAGAAATGAAACGGGTGCTGCAGGCGGGTTATATGCTACATCAGTTATTCAACTTCGCAGACATGTTACTAGCACCTTGGCGGCGCCCGGTACGGACCCTGCTGTTGTAGAAGTTCGTCTTGTAGAAATGCCTATAAATGATTCTGGATTGAATTCAGACGCCGCAGGGGCGGGAGCCAATCAAATCAGAGATACTGTTGTGACCGGGTAATCCGTAATCATCGTTTTCTCGGCGACTTGCGTTTTTTTCTGGGAAGCACCCGTTTCATGGGCGACTTGCGTTTTCTCGAACAGCGACGTTTGATTTCTGCACGACTGAGTTCGCGCGCCGCGCGGGGACTTTTTCGGGAAACGCGTTTGGATGGTCGACAGTAGGGGTAGGATTTCTTCCAATTTTTCAAAGTCGTCTTGGGACGACCGCACGGTACCTTTTTGGGAAGTTTGCACACGTTGATCCATTTTTCTTGGAACCAGCGCGTGAGCGCGGGAGATTTGCTTTTCTTCCCCGAGTACTTTCCGCCGCGTCGTTTGTACTCTTTGACGAGCCAGCCGCTGGCGTAGGCGCTCGGCCACACCTTGAACTTCCGTTTCGCTTCGGCTTTGACTCGATTGTAGAGGGCTTTGTTTGTAGGAGAATTTCGTTTCATTTATTGAAACAAAAATTAATTTAAAGTGTGCCGGAGCGAGCCCGCGAGCCGGAGCTGCGTTTGCTCCACTTTTTCATGTCGTCGCTGATCGGACAAATGCGCAGTCCGTTGTTGGTTTTACAGTTTTGGATTTTGTTGTTGTACACGATCTTATCCGAGTCGAACCAAACATTACTATTGTAGGTGAAATGATCTTGTTTGGTCTGCCGAATGAATCGCCGCGACAACTCTTTGCCAATCCCTTTTTTCTGGTGCCACGGCGCGACATAGAGTCCGTTGATGTGATTGCCCGTGAAACCGAGATAACCCTCGCCGTTCGGGGAGACTAATGTGTGTTGACCTCTGTCTCGATGGTACACACAAAAGAATGTAACGATAGTAAACAGGAACATAAGAATGCCAAATAGTAAAAAAACCCATTTTGTCCATGCCCACCATGTGGCCGTGAATTCTACAACAAATCGTTTATCCATTTTTATAGTGTATCGATATTCGTTTATATCGATATTCGTAGTCTACGACGGGACTCGAACCCGTAATCTTCTGATTAGAAGTCAGACGCCTTGTCCGATTAGGCCACGCAGACGTGTTATTTTATTAGTCTCACGTATTGTTTAAATCAGATGATGGAATTGAGGGACTAATAAATTAAACTAAAATAAATAATGATACGATTTATTTTAGGATTTGTAGCAGGTGCATATACGGGAACTACGTACGACATGAACCCCGTTGTGAACACTTTGATAGAATTAATGAAAAAGAATTTTCCTAAAAAAGACTAGCACGAATCTTCCTACATGAAATGCTCTCTGATTTGGGCGAGCTTGTCTTGGAGGCGTTTCTTTTCTTTCTGTTCCTTTTCCAGATCGGCGACGCACTCGTCTAGCTCGACGGACTTTTCACACAGCTTCGTTTCCAGCTCGGCAAATTGTGAGTGAATGACTTGTGTGAGTTCGTGCAGCGAAAGATTGCCGCCAAGAACGAGCGTCGGCATTTTTTTCTTTGACTTTTTCGATTTCTTTGGCGACTTTGGTTCTTCTCTCAGATTTTTCGTTTCGAGAAGAACCGGTTTGGGTTCCGGAGCGGGATCAGATTTTGGAGAAGGATCTTTTTTTTGTTGCTCTTCATCGTGGTTTTTGACTTCTACGTCGTCGTCCGAGTCGGATTCTAGAAGAGTCGGATCGATTTTGAATTTCCACGTACTGCAAACGTCCAGAATATCTTCTTCTACAACGATTTCCTCGCTTTCTTCGTCAAGTCGTCCTACGACGATCTGTTCCTTTTTTGATTTGAAAACGAGTCGCGATTCGGGGTGCCAGATGGTGTTGTGGCTAGCGAGTTTTTTGAGAATAATTTTTTTTTTTGCCTTGGTCATGGTTCTTTGTGAAAGGTCAGATCTTTATAAACCGTTTCAAACCAACTTATAAAACCACACCTTCATTGAAAATTAGCAATGAACGTCCGAAAAAAAATACGCGATCTTTTAAAAGAGGAATCTCCGATCGTTTTGTCCATGAACAAAGACACGCATAAAAGCGAACTTCAACAGATGCCCTACAAAAAATGGAATGCACTGGATAGATCAAAAAAGGATAAAATCCGCACATTGGTCGGAAAACGGAACGATCGAGTGTTAGACAAGATCGATGACGAGGAAGAGTTGTCGTCTGTGCTTTCCCAAATTGAAAAACATGTCGGCGAAAAAAACGAGGAGGAAAGTCAATCGGCTTTGCCGATCTCGGATGAATCGGCAAAGCCGATCTCGGATGAAAAAGAACAAAAAAACGAAAAAGTCGAAATTGAAAAAGAACAAAATGACGAAAAAGTCGAAATTGAAAATGAGAACTACGAAAAAAATAAGGACGAGGAAAATAATGAACAGGAAAACGAAAAAGTCGAAATTGAAAATGAAGAAAACGAAAAAGGACAAAACGACGAAAAAGTCGAAATTGAAAATGAGGAAAACGAAAAAGGACAAAACGACGAAAAAGTCGAAATTGAAAATGAGGAAAACGAAAAAGTCGAAATTGATGATGAATCGGCAAAGCCGATCTCGGACGAAAAAGGACAAAATGACGAAAAAGTCGAAATTGAAAATGAGGACGAGGACGTCGATGAAGATAAAGTTTGCGATGATGGAACAGGTGATGACGACGACGAAACACCGGTGCCTCAAACCGACTCTAACCAGAGCGATTTGGATTTAACGCCTAATTTTGTCAACGTATTTTTCACGTACGTCAACTCGTTGATGGATAAACCGATAGAGGCCGTCAAAGTAGACCCCAAGCCTCCGGAATCGCCAACTGTCCAAAAGAGCGTGTCTGTAGAAGCGACACCCGACTATTCAGATCCATCTGTATTCCAAGACAACGCGCAGGATTCCCTCCCTCAAGGCTGGGAGATGCACGTGAGCGAGTCGAGCGATCCAGGAAAAACGTACTACTTTAATCCGCAAACTGGAGAAACGGTTTGGGAAAGGCCTACAACATCAGAGGAAAAGGCGTTGCCGGAGGGTTGGACGAAGCACGTGAGCGAGAAGTCTGATCCAGGCGCCGTATATTACATGAACGAAAAAACAGGAGAAACGCGGTGGAGTCATCCGTCAGAAAACGAGGAAAAGAGGGACTCCGTCATTGGGGAAGTCGAAAAGAGTGAAGAAAGTGGAAAAAGTGAAGAAAGTGAAAAACTATTGCCACCGGGGTGGACAGCGCATGTGAGCGAAACGAGCGAGCCTGGGAAAACGTACTACTACCACGAAGAAACGGGCGAAACAGTATGGAATAAACCGACAGTCGAAACCGAACCCGGATCCGAACCCGGATCCGAACCCGATCGGAAATCAGATGAGAATACGGAGAGAGCGGAGAAGCCGGTTGTTGAAGGGCAATGCTACAAGTGTGGAAACACGCAAAATCTGCATCTGAAAACGTACAAGTTGGAAAATGATAGGGCGATTCCCGTCCATTTTTGCTGTTTTAAGTGTTTTGAAAGTATAGAATTTTAATTTTGTTATCCTTAATAAATGAACGATAATAATTCAGTACAAACGACTCGATCCAGCACGGGCGCCATGTCCTGCAACGGAGCGGGAAAACGTTACGCCAAACTTCAAAGTCTCGGACAGTGCGCCCAGTGTCCCATGACGGCGCCGTGCAACAATCCGTGCGCCAACAGAATGATTCCGGTTAAGCCGGGAAGTCGGCCTGTGCAAGAGAACTACCGAACTTTTGCTCCTCGATGTGCACAGTAAATAGTTTAGAAGAGTAATTTTTAGCATAAAGTTTATGAAAAATGGTATGGAATCAACATTAGAGACCCCCGGATTGCTTTCTCTCGATTCCGCGGTGAAAGAAGCCTTGAATACGACTGGTAAGATAAAAGAATTGAAAAATAAACTCGTCGACATAGAAAAGGTGAGAAAAAAATCGGTTGATGCAAAAAATCCTGTTTGGGACAAATTGAAAGAAAGTATAACATCGCATCTGGAAACGTTGTCTAGCAAGAATGCGCTTAATATGTATTTATCGGAAAGTGCAGAAATCGTAGAAGCGTACAAAGAGCTGTTGAATCTTCCTGTGAAGATGTCGTTTATGGGACCGGTTGAAACGTCGTCTACAGAAAAAGAGGATCTTTTCAAAAAATATTCGGAAATTTACAAAAAGTACATGAAACAAATTCCCGCGTTGAAGCCGTTAAAGTTTGCGTCTCCTGAAAACAAAGTTCTTCTCAAAGAGTGCACGTCCGAATCGTGCGACAGCACGACGTTCAGAACCATCAACGAAACGGTCGTGTGCGACAAGTGTTCACGCGTGCAGATCGCACCAGTGTCAACAACGTCTTACGCAGACATTGATAGGATAAACGTGTCTACACGATACTTGTACGACCGCAAGGTGCACTTCCGAGACTGCGTCTTGCAGTTCCAGGGAAGACAAAACGTGACAATCGACAAGAGTGTGTACGAAAAACTGGCAAACGAGTTTGACAAGCATCATCTTTTGCAAGGCGACAAGAACACGCCCGTCAACATTCGATTTTCGAAAATAACCAAAGAGCACATCCTGATGTTTCTCAAAGAGCTCAAACTCTCCAAGCACTACGAAAATGTGCAGCTTATCCATTTCAATCTTACGGGCAAGACTCCTCCCGACATATCGCATCTGGAAGGCATGCTCCTGTCTGATTTCGAACAATTGACTGTTTTGTACGACGATATGTACCGGGACGATTCGCGCAAAAATTTTATAAACACGCAATACACTCTTTTCCAGCTATTGAAACGACACAAGTATCCATGCGAACCCTCCGATTTTTCCATCATCAAAACGAGCGAACGTCGCGACTGGCACCACCGCGTGTGCAAGAACTTGTTCTCCAAACTCAACTGGAACTTTACAGCGGTTTGATTATTTATAATAAAATCCGTCTAGTGTAACGGGAGCACATCTTTTGAACTTTAAAACAAAAGAAGATCGCGGATCAAACCCGCGGATGGATACATACAAGAATTTTCATTGCCCATGCAGGTAATGAAAATAAATTTCAATGATTTTATACTCAAATAGTATAAAATAAAAATAAAGATGATCACATAATTGTTTTAAGCGTGTGCACGATAAGTTCGTGTTTCCGTCCTATTCTGTTTGCTCTGCCGATGACCTGCGCCCGCATGGAGTTGCACATATTGTTGAACATGATGACATCTGTCGCCGCCTGCAAATTGACACCGGCGGTGCTGTCCAAGTTGCCGAGGAAGATGACCTGTATCGTGCCCTCTTGAAACTCGGCGATGATCCTCTTGCGCGTGCTTGCGTGTCCCGAAATTTCCTTGAACCGAATTCCAAGTCTTTCCAAGCATCGTTTGATTCTGAAATAGCCGCCCGAGTATTGAGACGCGAGAATGAATTTAGCTTCTGGATTTTCCGCCAACCTTTCTTTGAATATTTTTTCCATGCATTCGATCTTTGTCAACGTTTTCTCTTTTTCTTTCGTTTCTTCGGCTTCTTTTGTTTCCATAGTCGTTGACGAGTCGCACACGTGAATCAACTCTTTTCCGTCTACGCGATGTCTGCAGTTGGGACACGACGCGTGCACGGTGATCCAGCGCAGGAGACACTCTCCGCAGAAGAGCTTTCCGCAATTCGGTTCCATTAAAGGCTCGCAGAGGTCGTCCAAGCAGATTGGACAAGACCCTTTGAGATCTTCTTCCGCTGTCGCTGAAAGTTGATCCAACTGCGCGTTAATACCGTCCAGTCGATCTTGCCATTGCTTTTTGGACGAGTCGGTCGTAGCGCGATTGAGATGAAAAACGATGTACTCTTTGTCTCTCAACTTCTTTTTCCGAATCACTTCGACTAGATTGTCTTTCGAGGAGGACGATCCGCCCAGCCCTTCGATGGCACCCTTGATGTCGCCCGCTTCGATGCGATCAAGAAGTTCGCGGGAAACGACGCCTCGAAGGCCTCTCGCCAAAGGCTGGCAACAAAAGTACTCTCTGTGCACGGTCGGCGGCATTCCGAAACTCGCCTCTACGAATTTCGTCGGATTCCTGACGGTGAAGAGCATGATGCCGCGTTCGCACTGATTGAGCGTGTTTGCAATCCAGTTTGAACCTTGGTGCCAGTAGATCGAACGCGGAGTCGCCGTGACCAGCCAGATAAATCCGGCTACTACGTAAGGCATAGCCGGAACACGAAGATTTGCCGGTTCGTCAAAGATGAACCGCTTCCACGCGATCCCCCGATTCAAACGCAGTATCTCTTTGCACATATTCGGAGATGCAAGAACAACGTCTCCGTTGAAACTGTTCGAGTTGATCATCTCTGCCAAAATTTTCGCTCTTTTTTTAGTTTTGACGACATAGGAAATGAGAGACGGCGCGTGCCGCAATTCCTTCTCCCATTGATCGAGGCAGCTTAGTGACGCCAAAACCAACGTTATGTTCACCCGTTTATGCACAGTTTCGTACGTCCAAGACGTCATGCTGTTGTCAACGGTGCGTTTCTTGCGATAAGGCACATTTGTTGGCCATGGCATTTGGTTCCTCGCAATCAACGTAATCATGCTAAGCGTTTTACCGTATCCGACAGGGTCAGCCTGTATTCCAAACGATCGAGTCATTTCCCTAGTGTCTAAATTGATAGAATTGGATCCGCGTTCGTACCTGTGCGATCGACACGCCGAAAATGAGGGTGAAGGATTGTGGGATACTAACTTCACAACTTCCTTTTTTTCGAATCGTTCCATGTCGCCTACCGATTTCAACTGGTGAGGAAAAAGATTCCGAGAAATCTCTGCAGGCTGATCGGATAGTGCCCCCTCAAACCAAGTGTCCGGAGACGAATTTTCGGCGGACGGCGTACACGGCGAGCCTGTGCATCCGTACTCTAGAAAAGGATAAAATCCGAGTTGGCGATAGAGTATACGTCGTTCGTCCATTTGCAAAACGCACTTTTTCAAATAAAAATCATTTTGAACATATCTTTGTCTTCAACGTTTGTACAATCTTTTGTTTTACACTGTTTGGATCAATCGACAAATAATTTTTGGTGACCAGAGTGAAAAACAGAAATTCGACGATGATTACAAAAAGAAGAAGAAGAGCGTTCTTCTTCAACAGCGCAAGTAGCGCTTTATTCGACCCTTCCGAGTACATTGACGCGGTTGCGACGGATATGCCCATGCCTACGATAAATATTCCCGCTAGCATTTCAAATGCCGTTTTTTTAACTGTTTTGTTATTCTTTTCGGCCGCCGCATTCGCGTTGCTCATGTTCTCTTTAATCTTACTTTTTTCCGAATCCAAACTTTTGCTCAACGCTTGTTGAATGTTAGCGGGTACAAAGGGGAGTACGTCCCGAGTGAGACTATTGACGATATTTTCAATTTGATTTTCTAGCACTTTTTGTTCTATAAAAGCGCCGTACGTGAAGAAGAATATGCCGACGAACACGCTGTACAACGCAACCATCATTGATGTTCCTGAAAAAAATAACATTACTGAATCCTTTGTAGAATCAACTTTCATTTATTTACTGTAAATAAATGAAACGTGAAAAAGGTCTTAGTATGTATACAGTCAAATATAAAAAAGGGAGTGAAACAGACGAGCTCGCCTTTGACATTTTGATTCATGTTTCCATTCTAGCTCTCGTGCTCACCGTGTTCTTTTGGACAGTCATCCAACCGATTGCCAAAAAGGCCATTGACAAAGAACTTAACAACGGCATCGATAAGATTTTCCAGAGCATCGTGATTAATATGCCCGAAGATTCATCCATTAAAAGTGCAGCATGCGTAGCATTGGAGGAATTGAACACTAAATATTCGAATCCAGACGTCGCAACGGAAAGCAAAAACAAATGGCTTTTAGGCGCGAATATTATGGCAGTGTGCATTTTGTTTGCTACTCTCGCCGGAGGATGGTTGACACTGTTTTATTCGTGCAAAAAGAAGGTGTCTCTGGGATTGCTCATCGGTGAAAACATACTGCTGTTTGGAATAATCGGATTAGTAGAGGCCGCCTTCTTCATTTTCGCCGCCCAAAAATTTATACCGGTGCCTCCGAGCACTATGGGCACGACGTTTATCAAAAAAATGCAAGATAAACTTGCTAAGCCAGATGCGTGAGTTTCGCAGACGCCATGGCGACATCTTTCGACGTCGTAGAAAGAATGTGTTCAGCAGCTTCCGCCTCCAGCGCAAACGATGCGAGATTGGCTATGCCCTCTTTGAGCAAATTTTTGGCCAATAGCTGATCGACATTGCAGTTGCGAATGGCTTTTTCGTGCAAGGCGACAGCGTGAGCCGCATGGATGTCGACGCTGACGAATTTGAGGTTCTTACTCGATTCCTCGCGCACTTCACGGATGCCTTCGATTTCTTCGCGCAGCGCGTCCGAAATTTTGTGCATTTCGCTCAAAACCTCGTCTATGTACTTTTCGTACTGCGTTTTTCTCGATTTCAAGGCAACGCCGACAGGAATGTTCACAATCATGTGCAGATGAATTTCGGCGATTCTCGACTTCTTAAACGTGTTGGGGTACTTCATGAATCGAGGCAGATCGACAGCAACGCGAAGTCCAATCTTGTGGGATTTGCGAGTTTTCCATTTTCGGCGTCGGGCTGCCGTGTACACGTAGTTGTCTTTTAAAATAGTGACGTCGCGTACCGTTTCGTCGTTTTCCGATGACAGGCCGTGTCGGGCGAGAATTCTGTCGGCCTGATCGAATTGCTGTTCGTCTTCTCCAACAACCTCTTCATTTTGCTCCTCGATAGGATCGATTTGCACTACTTTCAACATCGTTCGTCCAGGACGCACGGTCATGCTGCTGGGAACGTATATCCACAAATTTCCTAAATCGATAAAAACAACACACTCGTCATACACATACACTCGTCTGGGCGTGAATCCTCTTTTCCGACAAGTGCGTTCAATTGTAGAAATGCTGTTTTTGGTGCTCTTTTTTTTTGCCATTTTTGAAAATTGAACTTCTCTTTTTAAATCTTCAATTTTTTTTTGAAATATTCAAAAAAAACGTTTTCATAATTTTATTCTATTCATACTTTGAGTTAGGCGGACTTGCGGCGGCGACGGGATCTGGACTTGCGGCGGCGGCGCGGGGAGCTGCGAACGCCCGACTTGCGGCGACGGGATTTAGACTTGCGGCGACGTTTCGACTTGCGCTTAGAACGACGACGCGACTTGCGGCGACGAGATTTACGGCAATGACGGTAGCCTCCCGATTTGCGTTTGACGGCATGTTTGAGCTTCTTGTGACCAGGGGGGCATTTGGCACCGTGGTGCGCGTTTCTATGACGCAGCGCGGACATTTTAGTGCGGCGCTTGCGCTTAGAACGACGGCGCGACTTGGACTTGCGCGGGGAACGGCGCTTACGTCCCCGCTTGCGCTTGCACACACGGAGAGATCCCGACTTCTGACGACGGGGCTGTTTGAGGCGTCCGTGTCTGCAGCCGCCGCGAGAAATATCTTGCTTCAGGTCATGCCTGAGACTCGGAGACATTCGGGGGTGCCTTTTGAGGTAAGACTTAAGACTGCGAACACGGGCGCGTCTGGAACGAGACCGGGATTTTCTAGGAGATTTACGTTTAGCCATGTTTTTATTTAAAGATAATATATTTTTTTTACCTTCCGTATACGAATAACTTTCCGTCCATTGTCGCGAATTCGTCATCGTCTTCTATCATGTCTTTGTACGTGCCGATTTTTTCTACTTCATCTTCCATATCGTCAAAGTAATACCATGTTCGTCCTACTTTAGCGTACACGGTGTAGTGAAAGTTGTGCCAGACCACGACTGCTCGAAGTTGAAGACGACCACTTCCGAGACGAATGGACTGATCTGGAGTGACTTGGACGTTTTTCATGTATCTTCCTTTCATGTTTAATCGAGTCAGATCAAACACGATTAATCCCGGCGATCTGAAATCTGTTCCGGAATTTTCTTTGTGTATGTCGACCACGTCGCTTAGCATCAAACCATCAATTAAGTTCAACGGTCCCGTCTCCAGATGGACTAAAGGGGTCGTTTTTTCATCGAGAGACACGATCGCTCTGCACTCCGAACATTCGGAAACTTTGCGCACAGTCATGTTCAAACATGGAAAAATAGCAAAGATGTATTCCAGAAACACAGAGGGGTCGTTCATTCCTTCGCGGTCAAAGCGTTCCCGTCCGTTCAAACCCGGACAGCTTTTGGCACTACCTCGCACGAATGAGAGATCGACAGGGTCTGCCGATCTCGGAGAGTGCTCGGACAATTCAATGGCAGTGTTTCGGATGACGCGTTGGACGTTCCGAGCAGATTTGCGTTTTCCGCAGATCTTTGTGAAATCCGGAGATGAACACTTTTTTTTCTCGATCGCATTCTTGACTGTACGACAAGGTCTCAGAAACAATGCGATCATAGCGGAATCCATATAACAGGAATCATTTGAATGTACAAGGGGTTGGGTCCACATTGTTCTATTTATTACATTCAATTTTGAAAATGATGATCATTTTTAAGTTTTTAATAGTCCAAAAAAATGAATTCCGCTCAAACATGGAAACTTGTAAAAGAATGGGTTCAGGAAAAAGATGGATTGGTGCGACACCAGATCGATTCGTTTAACGATTTCATCACAAATGGAATTCGTGATATCATCGACAACGAGAGCAGGATTTCCGTTCAGCACGATGCGTACTCGTACACCATCAATTTTTCCAATCCTTTTATCGGGAAACCGGCCGTCATAGAATCGGACAGAAGTCTAAGACCCATTTATCCGAAAGATTGCCGTTTACGTGATTTGTCGTACGAAAGTCCGGTTTTCATTGATATCCAGGAGATAATCACCAACGGAGCAACTCAGCGTGCAGAAATCGTCAACCACAAGCGCGTAATGATTGCGAAAATGCCCGTCATGCTCCGCTCGTCGTTGTGTCATTTATCCGACTTGAGCAAGAGCGAACGCGTGTCGCGCGGCGAATGCGCATGGGACAGGGGAGGATACTTCATCATCAAGGGCAACGAACGCGTGTTGATTTCTCAAATGAGAGGAATCTACAATCGGATTCTCGTGCTCAAGAACAAAAAAAGTTCTAAATATCTATTCTCAGCGAGTATGCGCAGCATCTCGACAAGCACCGCTCACTCGGTTCTGGTGTCGTGTAATTTGACCAACGACGCGGACGATCTTCTGTTCTCGTTGCCGTACGTCAAAGACCCAATCCCGTTCGGCGTCGTGTTCACGGCTCTGACAGGGAGCTTACCTGAAAACATGGTAGAACTTATTTTCCCCGGAGGCTTGGAGTCGTGGGGCGTTTCCCGGAAAAATCCAGCGTTCAGAGAGATCGAACACATTATCGCATGCGACAAAAAAAAAAGCGCGGAGATTGGCGATTACGAAGAGTCCCTTGACTACATCGGATCGTGTAGCCTGTACGCCGTGAGAAAAGATGGACGATCAAACTACGCGCGACAAGTCGTCAAGCACGAAATGTTTCCTCATTTGATGAAGTCAGACCCGCCAGAAGGCAAGGTCAATCTGTTGTGCGCGTTTGCGCGGAAGCTTCTGCTCACCTACACGGGAATCCGTTCGGTCGATGACCGAGACGACTTTCAGCTGAAACGCATCGACTCACCCGGACAGCTCTGTGCGGATCTGTTTCGCACTCTGTTCAAACGCTTTTCAAATTCGATTATTTTGTACTTGGAGAAAAAGAAGATTAGGAGTCCGGACGCCATATCATTCATCACACGTTTGAGTCTCATCACGAAAGGACTCATGTACTGTTTTCAGACGGGAAACTGGGGCGTTCGAAAAGGCAACTACATCCGTCAAGGGGTTTCGCAGGTGCTTTCCCGGCTGACGTTTGGGGCGACGCTTTCGCACATGCGTCGCATCGCTATTCCCGCAGCGAAAGAGGGAAGGAACAGCAAGATGCGGCAGATTCACGGATCGCAGATCATGTTTGTGTGCAACGTAGAAAGTCCGGAAGGTCAAGGCTGCGGGGTTGTCCTCAATCTATCGTTGCTGACGACAATCAGCAACAGCGTGCCTCATTACCTGATCATCGAACAGATAAAAAGAGCGATGCGCCTCTGCTCAGAGGCGGCCACGACCGATGCCGCCGACACCTTCTACTCCGTGTATTTGAACGGCACATGGATTGGTAAAACGAGGAGTCCAACCCGGGTTGAAAAGATCTTGAACACTCTCTCTGAAACGTGCAAAATTCCACAAGGCGTTTCTGTAACGGTCGACGAGTTCGAACGCGAACTGCGGATTTGTTCGGACGGAGGCCGACTTCTGCGTCCTATTCTGTGCACGAAAAAGATAACAGAAGTCGGTTCTGATAATTTGTCTTGGGAAGAGGCGGAAAACATTGGATTGATTCAATGGATCGATAATTCGCAAGCGGCGCAAAGTCAGATTTCGTTCGGATCAACCGCTCCATTGAAAGATGCACGGTACACGGAAATTCATCCGTCTCTGATGATGGGGGTCATGGGCGGCATGATTCCGTTCCCCGATCATTCGCAGGCACCTCGAAACGCGTTTCAGGCATCTATGGGAAAGCAGGCGATGAGCATGTTTGCTCTCAATCTACACCAGCGAGCGGACACGTGCGTTCACGTGCTGGACTACGTCCAGAAGCCTTTGGTGTCGACCAAAGCTGCGGAAATCATGGGATTTTCGGACATGCCGTCTGGAATTAATGCCATAGTCGCTATAGCTGCGTACACAGGGATGAACCAAGAAGATTCCGTTATTATTAATCAAAGCGCAATTGAGCGGGGATTGTTCCGAGCGACAACGTACAAAACCCACACGGCCGAAGAAAAAAAAGAAGGCTCGTACCAATATTACAAGTTGGGCATAGTCCCTCACGAGTACAGAAAGAGCGGATTCGACTATTCGAAGTTGGACGACACCGGAGTCATCCGCATGAGAGACAAGCGCGGAAACTCGACGCGCGTCGATCGCGATACGGTGCTTGTTGGAAAACTGTTCATTCAATCAACTAAAAATTCAACTCCTCAAACGTGCACGGATTGCTCGCTCGTCGCGAAAAAAGGGGAAGATGGATTCGTCGACCGAATCGAAACGTCCACTACTCCAGACGGCTACCGAATGGTAAAGGTCATCGTTCGAAAATC
>CERI01004076.1_pt1 | contig 16980 bp, 21 predicted proteins | sample 350261 | NCBI WGS metagenome assembly CERI01 (sample SAMEA2620979, study PRJEB7988) | marine metagenome | isolation source: saline water (ENVO:00002010), including
TTCATTTAGGGATAATTTTCCAGCAATATTAAATGTTTTATTATTCTTTTTTAACAAATAAGGACCTAAATCATTTTCAGTGGCATTAAAAGCTATTGTTTTAATAGAAGATCCATCAGCTCCAATTAAAACAGATTTTATATGTTTTTCACCAACTATTTTTCCATTTACTGTTTTAAGGTTTTCAACAATAAATTTAGGCTCAGGGTTGCCAGATCCAAAAGGTGATAGAACATGAACTTGTTTATAAAAATCTATATTTATAGCTGTGGGTGATATTACACTGTCCAACAACAATGGTTTTACAGTCATTAAATCTTCATTAATATTCTTAAATTTTCTAAAAATAAAATTTTTAAATTTGTTTATATTTGCTTCGTTAATTGAAAAACCTCCTGCCATTTTATGACCCCCACCCTTTAAAAGTATTTTTTCTTGAGTAGCAGCAATAATAGCTGATCCAATATCAAAACCAACAATTGATCTCGCTGAGGCTTTTCCAATATTGTTAGTTAATGAAATAATTATTACAGGTTTATTAAATTTATCTTTTAATCTTGCAGCTACTATTCCAATTACTCCCTCATGCCAGTTATATCCACTTAAAACCAAAACTGGATCATTTTGATAATCAGCTGATTTATTTAAAATTTTGATCAAAAGATCTTTTTCTAACATTTGTCTTTCTTTATTGTACTGATCTAATTCAGTAGCAAGTTTGAAAGTTTGTTTGGGATCTGTGCCTAAAAGCAAATTAGCACCATGTGAACATTTACCAACTCTACCACCTGCATTAATTCTTGGCCCCAACATAAAACCTAAATGATAAATAGAGGGATTAGACTCAATTTTGCATATATCAAGTAAAGTTTTTAAACCTAAATTTTTTTTTAATTTTAATACTTTCAAACCTTGTTTAACTAAAGCTCTATTTAATCCAACTAAAGGAACTACATCGCAAACAGTTCCTAGAGAAACTAAATCTAGATAATCAATTAAATTAGGTTCTTTAAGTTTATTATCTTTAAATAATTTTTTAAATCTTAATGCTCTATTCATAGAGACTAAAAACATAAAAGTAACTCCAGCCGCACACAAATACTCAAGATTAGATTTGTCATCTAGTCTATTTGGGTTTACTACAGAAAATGCATTGGGAAGATTTATTTCAGATTGATGATGATCTAAGACAATTACATCTATTTTATTTTTTTTTGCAAAATCTATAGCTTCAAATGATAATGTTCCACAATCTACTGTAAAAATTATTTTTACACCTTTTTTTATTAAATTTTCAAAACTTTTGACCGTAGGACCGTAACCTTCTGATTTTCGATCAGGAATATAAATATCATATGGTATTTTTAATTCTGAAAAATATTTACCTAATAGAGCTGTAGATGTAGCGCCATCAACATCATAATCACCAAAGACTCCAATTTTTTCATTATTGTTTATAGCTTCTATTGTTCTTTGAGTTGCTTTTTCCATGTCAGTTAAAATGCTTGGATTTGGTAAAAAATTTTTTATTGATGGATTAAGAAATGATTGTATATCTTCTTTTTTTATCTTTCTGATTGATAGTAATTTAGAAGTAATTTCATCTAAAGAAAAATCTTCTTTTAAAAAAATTACTTGTTCCTGACTATATTTCTTTAAAACCCAACTTCTACCACTTATTGAAAGTGAACTCATTTTTTATAAATATTAGTATTAGTTTGAATGGTATTTTGGCTTTTATGAAGAGCAAATGTAGTAACTTCAAATTTGTTTCCTAGATCTTTTACACCTTTAGCTAAATCGCCATTTGTTACACCGCTAGCACAAAATATTACATCACCTTTAATCATTTCATCAATATTGTATTTTTTATTAAAATCTTTAATACCAAGTTTTTGTGCTCTCTTTTTTTCATCTTCATCAAGAATCAAACGACCTTGTATCTGACCTCCAAAACATGAAAGTGCAGCAGCAACGATAACGCCTTCTGGTGCGCCTCCTGTACTGTAATAAATGTCATTTTTTGGCTTATCACCTATTACTGTTAATGCGCCAGCAATATCCCCATCAGTAATATAGTTAATTTGAACATTTATTTTTTCAAGTTTGGTAATAATATGTAAATGTCTATCTCTTTTAAGAACACATGCTTTTATATCTGAAATTTTTTTATTTTTTGCTTTTGCCAATAACTCAATATTTTTTTTTACACCATTATCCAAATCTAGTAAATTTTTTGGTAAATTAGCCCCAATAACTATTTTTTCCATGTATGTGTCAGGTGCTGATAACAAGTCACCTCTATTAGCTATTGCTAACACTGAAAATGCGTTTGGTTGGTTATTAGCAGTAAATTTTGTGCCTTCTAAAGGATCAACAGCAATATCAAATTTTGGTCCATTTAAAGTTCCCAGTGTTTCACCAATATAAAGCATAGGTGCTTCATCCATTTCACCTTCGCCTATGACAACCGTTCCCTCCATATCTATTTTATTTAATTCTTCTCTCATTGGATCAACAGCTCCCTTGTCTGCTGCAATTTTGTCTTTTTTTCCTATAAATTTAGAAGCTCCTATGGCTCCCATTTCAGTTGCTTTAATAAATAAATTTAAATATTTTGGATCAATTAACATTAATTTTCGTCAATACGTATTAGTTTGGGTTTTCCTTTAATATATTTTTTTTTACTTATTTCTTTAAGAATTTTTTTTAAATATTTATCTGTTGAAGAATGCGTTATTATTGTTAATGAGGAAGATCTTCTCTCTCTATTAGGATTTTGTACTAATCTTTTAATTGAAACTTTGTTTTTAGAAAAAATTTTTGTTATATTTGATAATATACCTGGTTTATCCAACACATCAAAACGTAAATATGCTGAAAATAATCTATTTTCAATATTGCTAAATTTAAGTTTTTTTCTTTCTTTTTCAGATAGAGAAAAAGGAAATTTAATATTCCCTCTTAATATTGAAGAAATATCAGAAACTAAAGCCGATGTTGTTGCAGAGGGTCCCGCTCCTTCCCCTTGGATGATGCTTTGGCCAACAGGCTTACCTTTAACAATAACTGCATTTTGAACTCCATCGATACTAGCAACATATGAACTCTTTTTAATTAATACAGGATGAACTCTTTGATAAATCTTATTATTAAGTAATTCAGAGTAACCTAAAAGCTTAATTTTATATCCAAGTTTATTAGCATTATCTATATCTTCTTTATCAATGTTTTTAATTCCTTCAACGTAAATATTGTGATTTAAAAAAGAATTAAAACACAATGAAGAAAGAATTTTAAGTTTTGCAGCTACGTCATCACCGTTTAAATCGGCCGATGGATTAGCTTCTGCATACCCTAATTTTTTTGCACTACTCAAGACCTCGTTAAAGTTTTTATTTTGTTTATCCATAGTAGAAAGTATATAATTGGATGTTCCATTAAATATTCCATAAATTTTTGTTATTTTGTTTGCTATAAGTCCTTCTTTTAAAGACCTAATTATAGGCACCCCACCACAAACTGCAGCTTCAAATTCTAAATTTACTTTATTTTTTTCAGCAATTTTTGAAAGCTGATCGCCATATTTTGCAATTAAAGCTTTATTTGCTGTAACCACGTGTTTTTTATTTCTTAAAGCATTAAAAACTAAATTTTTTGCAGGCCCTTCTGCGCCTCCAATTAATTCAATAATTAAATCAATATTTTTATTTTTTGTAGCGTCAAGATAGTTATTTAGCCATTGATTTTTCTTAATTTTGATACCTCTTTTACGTTTTTTGCTTTTAGCAGATACATAAGAAACATTAGGTATACAATTATTTTTTTCAGTTAAAATATCTTTATTTTCATTTAAATATTTAAATAAATAACTTCCTATATTTCCTAATCCAACAATAGCTATATTTAACTTTTTCATAATTTGTAATTATTCACGAATATTAATATCTGGAAAACTTCTTTTTTTTCCTTCTTTTAATAAGTACTTAGATATTTCTTCAATATTACATTCATTTAATATTGAACAAACATCTACAACGTCTTTATCATAATTTCTTTTAGTTTCAATAATTTTGTTTTTAAGATCAAATTTTTTATCATTTCGATCAATTTTTTTTACTATTTTTTTTTTCTTTTTTTTTAAAATAATTTCTTTTTTTATTTTTTTTACTTCATCATCGGTTAAAATTTTTATATGTTCATTTGTTTTTTCCTTTTGATAAATATTTATTTGTTTTTTATCATTTAAGTTTTCTTTTAAGTTTAACTGCACTAAGTCGATCTTATTATTTTTTTTTTTATCAATTATTTTTACTTCTATAGTAAGATTGTCTTCAAAATATTGTTTAGCTTCAGTTTTATTGATACATATATGATCACCGCATATTAGAACTGTTTTAGGTTTGCTACATCCGTAAAAAGATAAAAGTAATATAAAAATTATAAATTTTTTCATTTAAGACCTAGAGTTTCAGGATATTTATAAAGTAAATTCATATTTTGTATTGCCTGTCCTGAAGCTCCTTTTACTAAATTATCAATAGCAGAAAAAATTATTACTTTATTTTTAAGTCTTGTTTCGCAAATAGAAATTTCACAATTATTAGTATTTAATACGTTACCTGATCCTAAAGGCGAATTTAATTTTAGGATTTTAATGAATTTAGATTTTTTGTAAAAGCTAATCAATGTATTTCTCAAAGATTTAGCTGATACTTTTCCTTTTAAATTTACGTATATTGTTGTCAAAATTCCTCTAAAAGTTGGTAGCAAGTATGCATTAAATGAATAGTTTATTTTTTTTTTTGTATGTTTAAAAAATTCTTGATCAATTTCACAAACATGTCTGTGATTTTTAGTACTGTATGCATATATTGAATTATATAAATTTTTATGTGTAAATTTTTTTTTTAAATTTTTACCAGCACCTGAAAACCCAGATTTTGAATCTATCGTAATATTTTTTATATTAATTAAATTTTTATTAATTAATGGCATCAAGGGCAATTGTATTGATGTTGGATAACAACCTGGGTTTGCAATTATTCTATATTTTAAAATATTTTTTTTATTAAATTCACTAATTGAGTACAGAGACTTTCTTATTAGTCCTGGTGCCTTATGGTTTATTTTGTAATTTTTTTTATATATAAATTTATTATTAATTCTAAAATCAGCAGATAAATCTATAAATTTTATTTTTTTGTATTTATCGAATTTTTTTTTAACTATTTTTTGAGCCTCACCGTTTGGTAGAGATAAAAAAACTAGATCTAGATCATTCCAATTAATCTTTTTTATAGAGGATATATTTGGTAATTTCTTTTTAATTCTCTTGTCAAAATAAGATATACTTTTACCAAGTTTTTTTGTAGCACATAGATTTACAATTTTAATCTTTGGGTGTCTTGTTAGCAAATAAACTAAATCTAAACCAGTGTATCCTGTTGCTCCAATTACGGCTGTTTTTAACTTTTTAATCATAGATATTCATCTATACCATTGTCTTTGTAATATTTAAATTTAAATGGCTATCTTTTAGAAAATTGGAAGCTTCTTCTAGCTTTTCTATGACCGTATTTTTTTCTTTCAACAACCCTAGAGTCTCTTGTGGTCAAATTATCTTTTTTAAGACTTTTCTTTAAGTTTTCATCATGAGAAATTAATGCTTTTGAAATTCCCAAAATTATTGCTCCTGCCTGGCCTGACAATCCACCACCTTTTACAGAACATTTGACATCATAACTTGTTGCAACTTCAGAAATTTCTAAAGGTCTTGTAACAATTATTTGATGGACTGGTCTTTTAAAGTATTCATTCATTTTTAACCCGTTAACGTGAATAGACCCTGAGCCTTTTTTGACCCAAACTTTAGCTATCGATCTTTTTCTTCTACCGGTAGCATACTTACTATCTTTAAAATCTAATTTTATTTTTTTGGTTTTATTAATTGTTTGATTTAAATTTTCCATTATTTAATTGTATTTTTTTTATTTAATTTTTCAAAATGTACTATTGTTGGTTTTTGAACTTCATGTGGGTGTGACTCTCCAGTATATATTTTTAATTTCGTAAGTTGTTTTTTAGCTAATGGTCCACCTGGAAGCATTCTTTTTACTGCTAATTTTAAAATTTCACTAGATTTATTTTTTTCTGTAAGTGATAAAGGAGTAGATTCTTTAATTCCTCCTGGATGTCCAGTGTGTCTGTAATAAATTTTATTTTTAAATTTTTTACCTGAAAATTTGATTTTATCAATATTAGTTACAACAACAAAATCCCCATTATCTATATGTGGATTATAAGTTGGTTTATTTTTACCTCTTAAAACTTTTGAAATGTAAGCGGCAAGTCTCCCTACAGCTGCATTTTGTGCATTGATAATGTACCAATCTTTCTTAATCTCTTTCTTTTTAATAAAGGGTGTCATGATATTGGGCGATAAATACAAAGAATATTTGATAAAGTCAATTTATTTAATATTGCTATAATAAAGATTAATTGAGCTAAAGACTAATAAGACACTGGTTATTTGGTGGCTAGAAGCTATAAAAATATTTAAACCACTTATTAAAGTAAAAATACCCAATAAAATTTGTAAAAGTAAAAAAAATAAGACTAATTTAATTGGCTTATACAATTTTTTAACTTTTTTCTTATAAATTAAAATTCCAATTATCAAAACATATAATGATATAAAGTATGCTAAATTTCTATGATAAAATTGAACTAGCGAATGATTATTTAAATCAAAGAAATATTTTATATTTTCAGTTTCAATATCATTTGGAAAATAAGAGTGACCCATAAGCGGCCAAGTTTGATAAAGTTTGCCTGCATCCAAACCAGACACAAAAGCACCAAAAATAATTTGAAAAAACAATAAAAATATTAAAAATAAATAAGGTAAATTTTTTTTTGAATAGTTGAAGAAATTAATATATTCGTTATTTCTAACATTAATTATTAACCAAAAAATAGTAGATATTATAACAAAAGCCAAACTTAGATGTAATGATAATCTATAGTGACTAACGCTAATGTTATTCACTAGTCCACTCGTTACCATATACCAACCAATAATTCCCTGTAGAATAATTAGGAAAAGAATTAGATAACAATTAATTAAATATTTATTTTTAATTTTTAACGTAAAATGAAAATATAACAGGGGAATTAAAAAAAAAATTCCAATAACTCTTCCTAAAAACCTATGAAAATATTCCCAATAAAAGATAAATTTGAATTCGTTTAAATTCATATTATAATTCAACAATTTATATTGGGGAATTTCTTTATATAAATCAAAATAAGCTATCCATGCAGCATGACTAAATGGAGGAAGTATACCTTTAAACAATTCCCATTCTGTAATAGACAAACCAGAATTAGTTAATCTTGTAAGGCCACCTACTATAATTATAGAAAAAACCAAAATTAAAGTTATTGATAACCAATTTACAAAATAATAATTAATTTTCTTATCGTTTGTGATCATAATATATAATATATATATATAATTTGTATTAACGTTTAATTTTAAATTGTCGCTATGATTAACAAAAATATTTTAAAGATAAGAAAAAAGTTAGATATTCTAGATAATCATTTACTTAAATTAATCAAGCAAAGATCAATTTTAGTAGATCTTGTTATAAAAAATAAAACATATAAAAAGGATATAATAGACAGAAAAAGAATAAAAGTAATTTTAAACACTATCAATAAAAAATCAAAAGCTCTCAAAATTGATCCCTTAATAACTAAAAAAATTTGGAAGTCTATGATTAATGCTTTTATTAGTTATGAATTTAGAAATTTTAAAAAAAAATAATTATTTACTATGGGGTGGAAGTTTTTTTTCAACAAAAAATTCGTGTTTTCTTGTATTAGGATTATATTTTTTTAATTTAAGTTTATCTTTAGCCTTTTCACCCTTTGTAGGTTTTTTTGCATAATAAATAAATTTACTATCAGGATTACTCTCAGGAACCATTCTAACTTTTAAGTGTGTCTTTTTTGCCATAACTTTTAATTCTTTTAACTTTTTCTAATAAATTTTTACTTTTTTTTTTAAAATTATTTAAATGATATTCAGCTTTTAAACCATGTGAATTGTAATCGTCAAGTTTATTAATATTTGAATCTAAAACATTTTTTACACCACTTATTGTCAAACCTTTGTTTTTGAGAAGAAATTTTATCATTTTTAGTAATTCTACCTGTTTTACTGAATAATATCTTCTTTTATTGATAATTTTCGGTTTAATTTGTTTAAATTCTTTTTCCCAGTATCTAATTACATGATTAGAGGGTTTATTGTCTTTCGCATTTAATAAATTCAATAATCTAGATAATTCACTTATGTTAATTAACTTATCCGTTTTATTCATTTAATTTTTTTACTAAAGTTTTTGAACTTACGAAACTTATAGTTTTCCTGGCATTTATTGTAAAAATTTCTTTTGTTTTTGGATTTCTACCGATTCTTTCTTTTTTATTTATTAATCTGAATGTTCCAATGTTTTTAAGATTTAAGTTGTTTTGTTTTATACCAATGATTAATACATTGATTAAATCATCAATTAATTTATTTGATAAAAAAACAGGAAAACCTTTAATTTTACTTAATCTTTTAGCAATATTAATTTTTTTAAGATTCTTTGTTATCACTATTTAAATGATTTAAATTGTTTTTTATTTGACTCATCAAATCTCCTTTAACAATTTTATAGCATAAATCTAATGAATGATAAAAACCAATTGAGTCAGTTCCACCATGACTTTTAACAACAGGACCATTTAAACCTAAAAAAATTGCTCCATTATAACGTCTTGGATCTAATTTTTCCTTAAATTTTTTTAAGGATAAAAATGAAAAAATTAATGATATCTTGGAAAATAAATTTTCCATTAAAGTTTTTTTAAGATTATCTATTATAAATTTGGCTGTTCCTTCTGCCGTCTTTAAAGCTATATTTCCTGTAAAACCATCAGTGACTATAACTTTGGAATCATCATTCATTATTTTATTTCCTTCAATATAACCTTTAAAAATAAAATTATTTTCATTACTTAAATTTTTTAATTTTTTATAAGCTTTTTTTAAAGTATCTGTTCCTTTAATTTCTTCTGACCCAACATTTAATAAAGATACTAATGGTTTTTCATTTGGAAATAATGCTTTATATAAGGCAGATCCAAGCTCAGCAAAATCTACAAGATTATTTTCGTTACACTCAATATTAGCACCCAAGTCCAAAACTACATTAATTCCTTTTTGATTAGGCCATAGTCCAGCTAGCGCTGGTTTATTTACTTCATTCATCATTTTTAATATCATTCTAGAAATTACTAATAACACACCAGTATTACCTGCTGATAAACTTATATCTGCGTCACCTGTAATTTGAGATTGTATGCAGTTCCACATACTGGTATTTTTTGAATTTTTAATAGCTGTTAGAGGTGTCTCTTCATCCGAAACTATAGAATCAGTGTGCGTAATTACTACAGACTCAGTAGGTACTTTATATTTTTTGAATTTTTCTTTAATAATTTTTTCATCTCCAAATAAGTTTAATTGAAAATCTTTTTTTAATAAATTTTTTTTAAGAAATAAATTTATACCACAGATAGTCTTATCCGGTGAATTATCTCCGCCCATTGCATCGATAGCAATAGTTATTTTTTTTGTCATGATTAATAATTAAATATCTAAAATTTTTTTTCCGTTATAATAACCTGATTTTAGGTCTATGTGATGGGAAAGTCTGTATTCACCACTTTTTTTATCTTCAACAATATTAACGGAAGATAATTTATGATGAGATCTTCTCATTCTCTTTTTTGATGTTGAAGTTTTTCTTTTTGGTACAGCCATAATATTAATTAAAATTTATTGCATCTCTTATCATATTATTGACAGGTAATTCAAAACAAAAATCATAAAAATTCATGAAATATCTTTCGAATTCATCATATAATTCACTTTTTTGATCATTAAAGTGATTAAAATACTTTAAGATTAGGTTTTTATTAATTTGAAATTTTTGAATATTATTATTCTCTAATTTAAGCAAAATATCATATAAAAGTTTGTTGAATTCTTTCATTTTTTTGTTTACAGAAACATCTCCAAATCCCATTTCTCTCAAATTATTTTCTATATCGTGAAATAATGAATCATATGAATTTTGATCAAATTTTAAACCCTTTTTCTTATAAACAATCATCATAATCGAAAAATGAATAAACATAAGATAGATTCTTGTTTCAAAATTATCATTCAATTTAATTTTTTTATAAAAAAAAATATTTCTAGATAAGTTAAGTAATGTATTGTACAAATTATAATTATGTTTTTTTCTAAAAAATATCATATCTTTTTTAAAATTTTTGTAGTTTCTCTTTTTTTACTATCGTGTCAATTAAAAGAGCCTACAAAAAATCATGGCATATTGTTTCTCAAAAACAGATCTGACACACTTATTATCAACAAGTCAAATAAAAATGATATACTGAATAAGATCGGTCACCCGCACTCTAAGTCAATTTCTAATGAAAATGAGTGGATATATATAGAGAGAGTGCTAACTAAAGGTGATTATCTTAAGTTAGGACAAAATGTTTTAAAAACTAATAATATTCTTATTTTAAACTTTAATAAATATGGAATTCTAACAAAAAAAACGTTTCTTGATAAGAATTCAAAAGAAAAAATTATTTTTTCTGAAAAAATTACTGAAAATAATTTGACACAAAAAAGTTTTGTTCAAAAATTACTTCAAAGCATTAGATCAAAAATGTATAAGAAATAGTTTATTTTAGTGAGCGATTACTGCTAATAATAATAAAGCCACAATATTAGTGATTTTAATCATTGGATTAATTGCTGGACCAGCTGTATCTTTGTATGGATCTCCTACTGTATCACCTGTTACTGCTGATTTGTGCGCCTCAGAACCTTTTCCACCAAAATTTCCATCTTCAATGTATTTTTTAGCGTTGTCCCATGCCCCACCTCCTGCAGTCATTGATATAGCAACAAACAAGCCGGTTATTATAACGCCTAATAACATGGCGCCTAAAGATGAAAGAGCAGCTTCAACGCCTCCTATTTGTAAAATAATAAAATAAAGAACTATCGGTGATAAAACTGGTAATAGCGAAGGAATAATCATTTCTTTGATTGCAGCCTTTGTTAACAAATCTACTAATCTACCGTAATCTGGTTTTCTTGTGCCCTTCATTATTCCTGGAATCTTTTTAAATTGTCTTCTAACTTCAACTACAACTGCACCACCTGCTCTACCTACTGCCTGCATGCCCATTGAACCAAATAAATATGGTAACATTCCACCAATTAACAATCCTGCCACAACAAAAGGGTTTGATAAATCGAATGTCACGGTCACACCTTCTAATGCAGAACCTTTAACAGTTGAAAAATATTTAATATCTTCTGTGTAAGCCGCAAATAAAACTAATGCTCCTAAACCTGCTGAACCTATTGCATATCCTTTAGTTACTGCTTTTGTTGTGTTTCCTACTGCATCTAAAGCGTCGGTAGTTTTTCTTACATTTTTCGGTAATTTTGACATTTCGGCTATTCCGCCAGCATTATCTGTTACAGGTCCGTAAGCGTCTAAAGCTACAACCATACCTGTTAACGCTAACATTGATGTTACTGCTATCGCAATTCCAAATAATCCTGCTAGGCTATTTGTGTATAAAATTCCGGCAACAATGATTAAAGCTGGAACAGCTGTTGCTTCCATTGATACTGCTAATCCTTGAATTACATTGGTTCCATGTCCGGTAGTAGAAGATTGTGCTACAGATCTAACAGGTCTGTAATTAGTACCTGTATAATATTCTGTTACCCATATAAGCAGTCCTGTGATTACAAGGCCTACAACTCCACAAATATAAAGACTGAAACCACTAAAACTAATTCCGTTATTATTATATGTGTTATCAAAACCAACAATAGAATTAGTTACAGGATAAAGGATTAATAACGAAGTTACAGCAGTAACAATGAATCCTTTGTATAAAGCACCCATAATATTTTTACTTTTTCCAAGTTTTACAAACCAAGTTCCTATAATTGATGTTAATATACATGATCCTCCGATAGCTAATGGATAAATCATTAAATTATAATCTTGAGGAAAAAAAATAGATGAAAGAACCATTGTAGCAACAATAGTAACAGCGTAGGTTTCAAACAAATCTGCGGCCATACCAGCACAGTCGCCAACATTATCACCAACATTGTCTGCTATTACAGCAGGATTTCTTGGATCGTCTTCAGGTATACCAGCTTCAACCTTTCCAACTAAATCTGCGCCAACATCAGCACCTTTAGTAAATATTCCACCACCTAAACGTGCAAAAATTGAAATAAGGGAAGCTCCAAATCCTAGTGCCACTAACGCGTTAATAATTTCTCGATTATCTACATTAAGATTTATTAAAATAATATAATAAATAGTAATTGCTAAAAGCGCTAAGCCAGCAACTAATAGTCCTGTTATTGCTCCTGATTTAAAAGCAATTGTTAAACCAGCTTGTAAACTTTTTCTTGATGCTTCAGCGGTTCGTACATTAGCTTTAACTGAAATTAACATACCAACATAACCTGCTACTCCAGATAAAAAAGCGCCAATAAAATAACCTAAACCAACTAAGTAATTAAAAAAATAAGTCACAATTGCTAAAACAATAAGGCCTACAATACTAATAGTTTTGTATTGTCTATTTAAATAAGCCTTTGCACCGATTTGTATTGCTTCAGCTATTTCTTGCATACGTGAATTTCCGGGACTGGAAGCAATAATTTGTCCCGATAGCAAATAGCTATAGGCAACAGCTAAAATACCGATAAAAGAAATTAGGTAAAGTAATTCTAAATAATTAATCATTTTGATAAACGCATAAATGCCAAATTAATATTAAAAAGGCAAGCTAAACTTGAAATAAATCACAGTTTTAATCTTATTTCCTAAGCACTTTAGCAATTTTATCTAAGATAGCATTTAAATAGCCCACCTGAATTTTCTCTAAAAAATACTCAGATACTAGAACATATTCACTTATTATCACTTTTGTTGGTGTATTATGCTTGAACATTAGTTCAAAAACAGCAGTAAAAAGCACTATTTTAAGTAGTTTATCAGTTTTAGCAAGATTAATATCTTTAGATAGATGAGTATTAATAGTTTCTTCAATTAAATCTTTTCTTTCTAATGTTCCAGTAACAACATCTTTGATAAATTTTTTGTATTGACTTTTTGGATATTCAATTTTTACATCTGGATTCATTATCGAATTGTAAATTTTTTGAATAATTTTAATTCTAGGTGATGTATCTTTAAATTTTTTTTGGTTCATTAGTTAAAATTAATAATACTGCATTTGCAGCTTCTGAACCTTTATTTGGCTTGTTTGAATTTGATTTTTTACATCTTTCTTCAGCTTGTTTATTATTTAAAGCAGTAATAATGCCATTACCAATTGGTTTACCAAAATCAATTGAAAGTTTCATAATAGCATCAAAAGTTGAAGAACAAATTAAATTAAAATGAGGTGTTTGTCCTTTTATAACACAACCCAAAGCAACGAACGCATCAAATTTTTTTATATTTTTTTTTATAGTGAAAGGAATTTCAAATATTCCCGGAACATCAATTATGCTTATTGAATATTTGGCTTTGGATAACTTTTTAACAGTGCTGGTAACAAGATTTTGTGAAATTTTTTTATAATAATTAGAGTTAACTATTAAAATTTTTTTCATTTAATGATTACCTGCTTCACAATTTTAAGACCAAATCCTTCTAGTCCAATAATTTTTTTTCTACGCTTAGAAATTAATATCATTTTTTTTACTTTTAAGTCCTTAATTATTTGAGCACCAATACCGTAATATCTTAGAGTGTTATTGTTGTCATTTGTTTTGTTGATATTATTGATAATTAATAGAAGAAAATTCTTATAATTTGATAATAAATTTAAAGTTTTTTTTACTTTATCATTAGTCAAAATATTCTTATTCTTTATCTTAATTGAAAGAACTCTTATAGGTGTTGACTTTTTCGGATTTAATAAACCTTTTGTAATAGCAAAATTAATATTATTTTCTAATTTGTTAATATAACTATAAATTTGTATTCGACCATACTTACTTGATGAATTTATTTTTGTATTGATTTTTGAAATTAATTTTTCATATTTGAGCCTATATGAAATAATATCCTCAATTGATGCTAATTTTATTTTATGTTTTTTTGAAAATTTAAATAAATCGTTTAATCTTGCCATTCGACCATCTTCATTCATTACTTCACATATTACAGAACTATGGTTCAATTTAGAAAGTTTTGAGATATCAATAGAAGCCTCTGTATGACCTGCTCTTTCCAATACTCCGCCCTTTCTGGCAACAAGAGGAAAGACATGACCTGGAGAAACAATATTCCTTTTTTTGGTTTTAGGATTTATTGCTACTTTAATAGTCTTGGCTCTATCGTGAGCTGAAATTCCAGTAGTGATTCCTTTCTTGGCTTCAATAGATACGGTAAATGCCGTCTGCATCCTGGATCTGTTTATAGGTGACATTAAAGGTAATTTTAAATTATCAACTTGTTTTTTTGTAAGTGCTAAACAAATTAACCCTCTACCATGCTTTGCCATAAAATTAATTATTTTAAAATTACATTTAGAGCCTGGTATAACTAGATCTCCTTCGTTTTCTCTGTTTTTGTCATCAACTAAAATAAACATTTTACCTTTTTTGGCATCTTTTATTATGGAAGAAATTTTAGAAAATTTGTTGTCAGACATATTAGATAGAATATTTATATATATATTTACTAAAAATATCTAATTCAACATTAACAGTATCATTTACTTTGAGATTTTTAAGATTAGTTAATTTAAGGGTATGCGGAATAACATTAACTTCGAAAGTATTACGTAAAGTTTTAGAAATTGTTAGAGAAACGCCGTTGATTGCTACCGATGCTTTTTCTACTAAAAATTTATTATATTTGTTATTTTCAACTTTAAATTTGATCAACCAAGTTTTATCTAAAATCTTTATCATTTTAATTTTAGCAACAGTGTCTACGTGGCCCTGTGTAAAGTTGCCTGATATTTTTTGACCAAATATTAATGATTTTTCTAAATTAATAATTTGATTTTTTTTAATATGATTAAAATTTGATCTTATTAGACTTTCTTTTGAAATATAAAAATTTATTATTTTGCCTTTTATTTTAGTTATAGTTAAACAAACTCCGTTACAAGAAACAGAAGAACCTAAATCTTTTTGTGAAAATTTTAAATTTGTTTCAACTTCAATAAGAACACTATTAGCACCAGTTGTTATTAATTTTATTTTACCAGTATTGAAAATTATACCATTAAACATAATTAAAAATTTACCTTATAAAGTTTATCACTATCCAAATTAACTCTAATTTCATTTCTTAATTTAATTTTTTTAAGGTATTGATTTGAACAGTTATTAAATCCATTTTTTTTAATTTTTTTGGTATTCTGAAAAACATATAAATCATTTAAAAACTTATAAGTTATTAATGTATTTAAAAAGGTAAGTCCTGTTTCAAAAAAAACTCTACGATAACCTAATTTAAATAAATTTTTAAAAAAAATTTTAAAATCTTTTTTAGATTTTAAGGAGTTAATTAACAAAATTTTAAAACCTTTTTTTTTAAATATTTTTGTTTTATCTTTATTTTCTTTTTTTGTAATTAAAAATGTTTTTCTTTTACTTAAAAATTTATTTAACAATAATTTTTTTTTTAATTTTAAATTTAAATCTATTATAAATAAATCTGGCTGAAAATTATTCAATCCATCTATTCTACAGTTTAGTAGTGCGTTGTCTTTATTAATTGATTTAGAGGTAGAACAAATACAGTCATTGCTAGACCTTAATAAGTGTGTAATTTTTTGTGAAAATTTATTAGTTATCCATTTTGATTTTTTATTAATTGAGTAATAATCTTTTGAAATTGCAATTTTAGCAGAGATAAAAGGAAGATTGAACTTTTTATTAAAAAAATAACTTGCATAAAAATCTTTATATTCATTATTTTTTATTTGTGTGACATGAATCTTTTTTTTTAAAAGTATTTCTTTAGCTTTTTTATTTGTTCTAGTATCAGGATCATTAAATGCATAATAAACTTTCCTTATCTTTTTTTTTTTAATTATATTTATACATGGTGGTGTTAAACCGTAATGAGTACATGGCTCTAAAGTCGTATAAAGATCGGCTCCATTAAAATCATTCTTATTGGACAAAGCATTAAATTCTGCATGAGGTCTTCCGTTAACTGAGGTTACACCGTTTGAAATAACAGATCCGTTTTTTACAATAATAGTTCCAACAGAAGGATTAATTTTAGTTTTGCCTAAATTTTTTTTAGCAATATTAAATGCAAGTTCTAAATAATGCTTATGATTTGTTGTCATTTAAATTGCCAACAAATTGTTCAAAATCCTTTGCTTCTTTAAAATTTTTATATACCGAAGCAAAGCGAACATAAGCAACTTTATCAAGTGAGGACAAACCTTCCATAATAAATTTTCCAATTGTGGGTGTAGGAATTTCGCTTTCTCCAAGACCTTCAAGATTTCTAACAATCTTTGATATAAATTTTTCTATAGTTTCAGAGTCTATAGGCCTTTTCCTTGTAGCTATTCTTATTGATTTAGAAATTTTATCTCTATCAAAAGGCTCTCTTTTGCCATTACCTTTTATAACTGTTAATTCTTGGAATTGCACGCGCTCAAAAGTAGTGAATCTTTCTTTTCTTTCACAACCACAAAGTCTCCTTCTTCTTATTGCTGTACCGTCTTCTGTCGGCCTTGAGTCAACAACTGATGTATCTTTTTCTCTACAAAAAGGACAAAGCATAAATTTATTTAATTTCCATATATAGG
>CERI01117648.1_pt1 | contig 16980 bp, 20 predicted proteins | sample 350261 | NCBI WGS metagenome assembly CERI01 (sample SAMEA2620979, study PRJEB7988) | marine metagenome | isolation source: saline water (ENVO:00002010), including
TTAACGAAAGAACAAAAAGATCTTCTTTCGCAACTTGACAACTCTTTCAGAAAAGGCAAATCTAAACACATACCTAAAGAGCACACTTGGGTAGATAAAATTAAAGATTTTTTAGGTTAACAAATGACTTGTAATATAGCGATCAATGGCTTCTTCGGAAGAATGGGCCAATCAATTCATGCTGAATCTATGACATATGATTCTGCTAATATCACCCTAGGTTGTGACATTGAGGAAAAAATTCAAAATCATCAAAATATTGATGGTGTAATCCTCACATCTGATATAACTTCATCCGATAAATCTTTTGATGTAGTTATTGATTTTTCGCTGCCAAAGCCATCAATAAATACAATAAATGCATGTGTTACGATAAAAAAACCAATGACTATTGGGACAACAGGTTTTGACGATAAACAATTATCTATAATTAAGGAAGCATCAAAAACTATACCTATACTCTTAGCTCCAAATATGAGCCAGGGTGTTAATGTAAGTTTGAAGTCTTTGGAGGCTATGTCAAAAGCACTTAAAGGCTATGATATTTTGATAAAAGAAGTGCACCATGTAAATAAAATTGATTCACCTTCTGGAACAGCCATTAAAATGGCTCAAGTTATCTGTAAAGGTCTAGGTATTGAGCTTGGCGATGTTCACTCAGAAGAATGCCCAGTTAAATTTGAATCTTTAAGAGAAAATACCGAAATAGGCACACATGAGGTAATATTTACAAGTGATTCTGATTCTATACACGTTAAACATTTGGCTAAAAATCGATCTATATTTGCTAAAGGAGCAATAGAGACATCAATTTGGATTAGTAATCAAAAACCAGGTCTTTACTCATATCTTGATTATATGGATGATGTCTCATGAGTTATGCTGTTTTATTTCCAGGACAAGGATCTCAGAACAAGGGAATGCTTGAGCCATATATAAAAGACAGTGTGTTTTCTAAAATAATAGATCAATCTTCTGAAATACTAGGTTATAACCTTACTGAAGCAGTACAGGATGAGTCTAAATTGAATAATACTCTCTATACCCAGCCGATAATGGTTGCTGTTTCTTATGCTATGTGGTGCGTTTGGAAAGAAAGGTCATCAGCTCTACCATCTTATGCAGCAGGACATAGTTTAGGCGAATATACTGCATTAGTAGCAAATGAATTCATTTCTCTTGAAGATTGTCTTAATCTTGTGGTTATTAGAGCGAAATCTATGTTGGAAGCAATGGATGGGATTGAAGGAGGCATGGCAGCTGTAATAGGCTTAAATGCTGAGGACATTCAATCAGTCTGTAGTGATTTATCCACAGATAAGGAGTTAATCCAGGCAGTGAATTTTAATTCCGAGAAACAAATTGTAGTGGCTGGCCACATGAATATTATTCAAGACTCTGCGCCATTATTTAAATCAAAGGGAGCAAAGCTAGTCAAAGTCTTGCCTGTTAGTATAGCAGCTCACACTATACTTATGAATAAATGCTCAAGTATACTGGATAAAATATTGATTAATATGGATAATCTTAATAATAATTTCCTATTTCCAGTTATACATAATGTTGATGCCAAGCCTAAAGATACTAATAGTGATATAATTAATGCATTATGCAAACAGGTAAAGAGTCCTGTATTATGGACAAAAACAATAGAAAGTATCCGAGAGATGAGTATCACTAAATTTATAGAAATTGGGCCGGGCAATGTTCTCTCTGGGCTCAATAAAAGAATCGCTAGTGATATATCTTCAGTATCTATCTCTAATTACGAAAATATAAATGTAGCGTCGGAGATGTGTTTAAATGACTGAAACTAAGATCGCACTTGTAACTGGAGCAAACAGAGGAATAGGCTTTGAGATCTTAAAATCTCTTGCTATTGCTGGATACACAGTTATTGGAACATCCAGGTCAAAAGAAGGAACGGATGTAATTGATAAAGAACTAGCAGCATCTAATGCCAAAGGTTTTGGCTCTATACTTGACATCAAAGATACAGATTCCATTAAAGAGCTCAACATAGAAATTAAAGAAAAATACGGGGCTACATCAGTTTTAGTTAATAATGCTGGGATTACTGCTGATAACTTGATGATCAGAATGAGTGATGATGAATGGAATGATGTTATTGAAACTAATCTGTCATCAGTATTTAGAGTAACTAAAGAAATTGTCAGGGATATGATGAAACAAAGATACGGAAGAATTATTAACATTGGTTCTGTGGTAGGCTTAAGTGGAAATGCTGGTCAGGTAAACTATTCCTCATCTAAATCAGCACTTTTAGGCTTTAGTAAATCTCTTGCAAGAGAAGTAGCTAGTCGGAATATAACAGTTAATACTATTTCCCCAGGATTTATAGATACAGATATGACTAAAAAACTTAAGGAAGAACAAAAGTCTGTGCTAGTAAACTCAATTCCTCTCGGAAGAATGGGTTCGGCAGCTGAATTGGCTAATGTTGTTAAGTTTATTGCCTCTGAGGAAGCATCTTATATCACTGGTGAAAATATTAATGTAAATGGTGGTTTATATATGTAAAAACATATATTTTTCTTGTAGAATATTTAAAATATCATCGTAAACAGAATTTAGTCAAAAGGAGACAAAGTACATGAGTAATATAGATGAACGAGTAAAAAGTATTGTGGTTAAACAATTAAGCGTTAAGGAAGAAGATGTAAAAAACGAATCAAAGTTTATTGATGATTTAGGAGCTGATTCTCTAGATACGGTAGAACTTGTAATGGGTCTTGAAGAAGAATTTGATACTGAGATTCCTGATGAGGAAGCAGAAAAAATTACTAGTGTCCAGGAAGCAATTGATTACGTTACTAAAAATTTAAAGTAAATTAATAATGCAAAAAAGAAGAGTAGTGGTAACTGGTCTGGGGTGTATTACACCTGTAGGCAATAGTGTTGATGAACTTTGGTCATCGTTAATGTCAGGGAAATCTGGCGTTTCCAATATCTCTGTATTTAATGCAGAAAAAATGCCGGTAAAATTCTCAGCTTCAATCAAAGATTTTGATGCTGAAAAATATTTTGACTCCAAAGAACAACGTAAGCTAGATCTGTTCATGCAATATGGAATGGCTGCTGGTATAGATGCAGTTAACGACTCTAATATAAATAACTCAGATGTTGATACTGAACGAGTTGGAGTTGCTATTGGTTCTGGAATCGGAGGTCTTCCTAGTATCGAGAATACTCATGATATCTTTTTGAAGTCAGGCCCTAGAAGAATTTCACCTTTTTTTATTCCCGCGACCATCATTAACATGATAGCTGGTAATTTATCCATTAAATATGGATATAAAGGACCAAATTTATCAATTGTTACTGCATGTACTACGGGAACACATAACGTAGGAGAAGGTTTCCGTCAAATACAATACTCGCATGCAGATGTAATGGTATGTGGTGGCGCAGAGATGGCTACTACACCTCTTGGAATAGGTGGTTTTGCTGCAGCTAGAGCTTTATCTACCAGAAATGATGAGCCGCAGAAAGCGAGCAGACCCTGGGATACTGGACGAGATGGATTTGTTCTTGGTGACGGGGCCGGGGTACTAGTATTAGAGGAATTAGAGCATGCCAAAAGAAGGGGAGCTAAAATATATGCAGAAGTTATAGGGTATGGAATGAGTGCGGATGCATATCATATGACACTACCATCTGAAACAGGGGAGGGTGCTCAAAGATGCATGAAAAATGCATTAAAAGATGGAGGCATTGCTCCTGAAGAAATTGGATACATTAATGCTCATGGAACATCTACTCCTGCCGGAGATGTTGTTGAGGCTAGAGCAATCAAATCAATGTTTAATGCGCATGCAAAAAATCTTATTGTCAATTCTACAAAATCGATGATTGGACATTTATTGGGAGCTGCTGGAGGCGTAGAAGCACTAGTAACTGTTTTGTCATTAAAAAATCAAAAATTACATCAAACAATCAATGTGGAAAACCAAGACCCAGAGTGTGATTTAGATTTCAATACAAAATCTAGCAAAGATGTGAATATTAAATATGCTCTTAGTAATTCTTTTGGTTTTGGTGGAACGAATGGTTCTCTTATATTCTCAAAGTATGACTAAATATTAGAATGACCAATTCTAAATTTAATATTTTCATTAATAAAAAAACAATCTCTGTTAATGACAGAGCTTTTAATTATGGTGATGGTCTTTTTGAAACAATTTTAGTTAAAAATAACAAGATTATTTATCTTAAAGAGCATGTGAAGAGGCTGCATAAAGGCTGTGATATTATTTTTATTAATAAGCCAACCTTCTCATTGATTAAAAAAAATGCTGAAATTGCTATTGGAAATAGAAAAAATTGTATTTTGAAAATAATATTGTCTCGTGGCTCATGTGATTTTGGCTATCAATATCCAAAAGATTTAATACCAAATTTATATTTTATTAGAACTAGTATTTCCTCTGATAAAGGCAATACGACGGAGAGGGTAGACGTTGCATATGCAAACTACAAACCTTTGGGTAATAATAATTTATCAAAAATTAAACATCTTAATAGATTAGACCAGTGTTTGATCGCAAATGAGTTACAAAACATTAAAAATGGCTATAATGACTTAGTTATAACTCAAAATACAAATATAATAGAAACATTATCGTCAAATTTATTCTTTACTAAGGAAATAAAAAAACAATATTTTTTTGATACCCCACTTATTAGTGATTTTGGTATAAAAGGTGTAATGAGAGAAAAAATTATTCAATTTCTTAGAAAAAAAGGGTATAAGGTAAATATAAAAAACATAGAAGTAAGTAATGTACAAAAATATACTTCATGTTTTAAAGTTAATTCAGTCAAAGGTATTATTTTTATAGATAGAATTGGAAAAAATAAATTCTCAAAGCCAGAGATACTATATAATGTACTTAAAAGCTTTATATACTGATGTTAAATGCCAAATAAAAAATTTATAGTATTCGAAGGTAATGAAGGAACAGGTAAGTCGACGCATATAAAGTTTGCCTCAAATTACCTTGCTCAGAAAAAAATCAAACATATAGTCACAAGAGAGCCGGGTGGCACAAGTTTTGGTGAATCTGTAAGATCAATTTTGCTCGATAAAAACTCTGATTTAGATTCTTTATCAGAAGCAATGCTTTTCTATGCGTCTAGAGTATTTAACTATAGTAACATTATTTTAAAAGCGCTTAATGATGGTAAGTATGTGATTTGTGATAGATTTCACTACTCAACTCTTGTTTATCAAGGTTTAGCTGAAAATAATAAAAGAGTTGTTGAGCTCCATGAATTACTAGATTCTTATTTCTCAGAACATATTTCTTTGATCATTCATTTGGATGCATCAATTCAAACTTGCTTATCAAGAATTAATATACGAGAAGTATCAGATAAATTTGAAGAAAAAGGGGAAGATTTTTTAGTCAAAATCAAGTCATCATATGAAAAAATATTTTTGAATAATAAAAAATCTGTAAAAGTTCTTACAGACGGCAGTATAAGTGATGTCCAAAAAAATATTCAAAATCATCTTGATAAATTAATAGATGAGTAATATAAAAAGAAATATTAATCAATTTAAATTACGATATGATTTCTCAAAAAGAAACTATAATATAATTATACATTCTCCAAATGGTACAGGTAAATATGATTTTACTGAATCTTTGATTCAAGAGTATTATCATATGAAGAGTATTGTTGTCCCTGGAGAAATTATGTCATCTCCTGACATCTATTATGTTTCCTTGCCTCTATATGATAAGTCTGGAAATAAAGTTAGAATGCTCACGAATGAAGAACGCCTAATGTATGAATTTGGCTTTGAAAATAAATTTGAGAATAATCGGGTTGGAACTGAAATTACTATTGACCAAGTTCGGGACCTAAAAGAATTTACATTTTTATCTCCATACTATGAGCATAAGTTCGTTATAATCAATAATTATAATTATATGAATAATCAGGCTTCAGCAGCACTCCTGAAAACTCTTGAAGAAACTAGTTGTCCTGCTATTTTTATTTTACTTACACCAGATATAGGGCAGATAAGAGAAACTATCCGAAGTAGGTGCCATTGTTTCACCTATGAATATGACTCTATAGAGAATTCAGACCAATCATTCTTTGATTACTTTTTTTCTAAAAAAATTAAAATTAAAGATTTGACCAAAGACCAGGATTACTTGGAAGGTTATGAAAAGGTCAATGATGAGATAGCAGGACTCATTTCAAATAAAATTAACCCATTAAGCTTGTCTGAAACCTGGTCTAAAAGAGGTTTTATATTTCTAGATTATTTAATAGAGATGTTTGCATTGTTGATGAAAGGAGATTTTCTTGATGATAATTCACAGCAAAAATTTGCTTATAAGGAATTATTGGAAAAAATATCAATATCCCCGAAAAGATCCATCGCTATTATTAGGTTACTATATAACTATAAGTATGAAATGAGGAGCAATATTAATAAGAAATTCTTATATGACAACTTATTAATTGTTTTAAATAAGGAATTATACTAACATTTATTTATGAAAAATGGCTCAGATAACAAAATTGTAGAACTCTTTAGGCATGGTAATGTGTCGGCTAAGCTCGTGGAAGTTACAGACTCTTTTAAGATGAAAAGAGGTGGCCAGTTATCAAATTTACATATTGCTTATGAAACTTGGGGAGAGTTAAATAAAGATAAGTCAAATGTGATTGTTATTTTCACAGGCCTTTCTGCAAACTCTCATGTTACCTCATCCCAGAGTGACCAGACTCCTGGTTGGTGGGAAACTATGGTTGGAGATGGGAAAGCCATTGATACAAAAAAATATCATGTGATTTGTATTAATACATTAGGTAGTTGCTTTGGCTCAACAAGTCCTGTTTCAATTAATAAAAAAACAAGTCAGCCATATAGATTAACTTTTCCTGAATTAACAGTCGAAGACATGGCTGATGCATCTCGCTTGCTTTTAAAAAAAATTGGAATTAATAAAATACATATCTTGATAGGTCCATCGTTAGGTGGGATGAAAGCATTAGCTTTTTCAATCCTACATAATACTGTTGCTGATAATATGATTCTTATTTCTACAGCTACTCAAGCATTACCATTTGCAATAGCATTGAGATCTTTACAGAGAGAAGTTATAAGGAAAGATCCGCTTTGGAGCAATGGCTTCTACTCTTACGAAAAACCTCCTTTAAATGGAGTTCGAATTGCAAGAAAGATTGGTATGACATCCTATAGGTCTGCAAATGAATGGGTTCAAAGGTTTGGTAGAAAAAAATCAGTAGAAAATAAAATAAATCAAAATACATTTGGTATTGAGAATACTAGTTTTGAATTTGAGATTGAATCATATCTTGAGCATCAAGCTGTAAAATTTCAAAATATATTTGATGCAAACTGCTACCTATATCTTTCGCGTGCAATGGATTGGTTTGATGTTGCAAATCTTGGAAAATCTAGTCTTGAGGCCTTTTCTAAAATTAACGTTAACAAGGCTCTTGTATTAGGTGTTGATACAGATGTTTTATTTCCACCGCAACAACAAAAAGAGATTGCTGAAAATTTATCTTTATCAAATGTGAAAGTTGAGTATAAGGAATTGAATTGTATTCAAGGCCATGATTCTTTCTTAGCTGATACGGGAATCTTTGCCAAAGAGATTAGTAGCTTTATAAAAAATTTATGAGAACTGTAATTGCTTTGACAGGCATATTATCACTATTTTATTTTAATAATGTATATAGCGAAACAAGTGAGTTCTATGGAATTGTATCGAAGGTTTCAGATGGCGATACTATACATGTCCTCCATGAAAATAAGACAACTAAAATAAGGCTATCCCACATAGATGCTCCCGAGCGTAAACAAACCCATGGAAGAAAATCTCAAAAGTTTCTTGAAAATATGATTTTAAATAAATCTGTAACAGTTGAATGCAAAATGAAAAATGGCAAGTGGTATAGGGGGTTCTATGGGAGACCGATATGCAATATATATCTTTATGAAATCAATTCTCCAACTTATATTAATGCGAAAATGATTAAAAGTGGAAATGCCTGGGTATATAAGAGTGAGCGAAATAATCCTTATCTTATTAATTTAGAAAAAGACGCAAAAGACAATAAGCGAGGGCTATGGGCCATTCCTTCTCCTATAAAGCCATGGATCTATAGAAAATTAAAAAAATAATTTTATTATTTAGCAATAAAGGCTATCTATAGGCTATTATTTTTAATAAGATATTTATTAAATACAATAAAGCTTGGATAGGGTTAATGTTTAGAAAATCACTTATATCTTTAATAATAATAATATTTATTGCATCCTGTGCTACACCGAAACCGATTGATGTTATTCAGGTTAATGATGAAACAATGACTTGCAATGAACTGAGGTTAGCTTTTGAAACAGCAAGCTTAAGTGAAGATATAGCTCACTCGAATAAAGGTGTAACAGATGAAAATATACTTTCGGGATTATTTTTTTTCCCGGCATATTTCGTTACTTATGGAACATCAATACATGCGCAATATAATGCATCTGAGCGTAAAGACCATCTTCTGAGACTATATAATCGCAAAGATTGTGGGAAGCCACGTGGTCCAGAGTATCAGAAAATGATATCAGCCACCCTTAGTAAGCTTGAAAATTTAAAACTAGAATATGTTAAAGGTTATATTGATGAAGATGAATACCTGATTTCAAGAAAGCAGCTTCTTATGGAGTTTGATTGACAAGTTTTCTTTATTATGATTAAAAAAATAGCACTAGTCACTGGTGGGTTTGACCCTCTACATTCTGGACATATCAAATATTTTAATTCAGCTAAAAAGTTAGCTGACTATTTGGTGGTCGGAGTGAATTCTGACGAATGGCTAATCCGTAAAAAAGGCAATTACTTTCTTCCCTGTAAAGAAAGACTGATAATATTAAATGCTCTATCCGTGATAGATGAGACAATTATTTTTAATGATAATGATGATACAGCAGTAGAGGCAATTTATTGCTTAAAAAAGCAATACGAGGATTCAAAAATTATTTTTTGCAATGGAGGAGATCGCAGTATCAAAAACATACCCGAATACAAAGTATTTTCTCAAGATGAGCAGATGATATTTAAGTTTGGAGTCGGGGGAGTAGAGAAGTTAAATTCGTCTAGCAAGATATTGGAAAAATGGAAGCAGAAATAGTTTTTGCAGAAGAGCATTTTTTTGAACAGTATTTAACTTCCCCCCAATTTTTCTCCCATTTTTTACGCCACTGAAATTTTCGGTTGCATACTGGACAGATTTTTTCTGGTAACTTATTTTTTTTCATTGATTTGAGAATAATTTTTGAGATATAAACCTATTGCTATAAGCTCATAAATTAGAATAGAGATATGGTATATCACGGGTAAGGTTATTATTTTAGACAACCAATTATATCTTGGAATCGAACCCCACATTATCGCAAAAGCTCTTACTCCCGAATAAACTTTGCCTTCCTTGATCACATGTAAGCGTCTCAATAACTCTTTATGGCTTTTCCCAGATAATTTAGTTGCTTCTGACAAATCATTTATATCTAACCAGTCAATGTCTTTAACATTTAAGGTTTTATAATGATCAATTTCTTTAGAACAGATTGAGCATTTATCATTAAACAATACTTTAATCATTTTTCTGGGTATTCTCCTGTATAAAATCTTCGGCTTTACTTAATATATCTTTCTTCCTTGCCGCATTCATCTTATCAAATAGAGCGACCATCATGCTTGATCTAGCATTACTTCTAAAATATTCTCTGTTTTTATTGATGAATCTCCAATAGAGTCCATCCATTATATTACACCAAGCACCTTTTTTAAAATCCATCATTTTCATTATATAGTTTGATCCGCAAATATAAGGTTTTGTTGCCATTATGCCTCCATCTGCAAAGAGACCCATGCTATAAACATTTGGTGTCATCACCCAGTCTGATGAGTCAATATACATCTCCATGAACCATTTATAAGCATTTTCGGGCTTGATTTCACAGAGGTTCATCAGGTTTACCTGAATCATTAGTCTCTCAATGTGGTGGGAATATGAGTGTTTAATAGTACTTTTAATACTATAGTCAAGAGGCTCCAAACCTGTTGTACCTTCATACCATGACTGTTTGAGTGCATTATCATGGTTAAAGAAATTCTTTCCATGCATATTATGACCTTCAAGATGATAAAGACCTCTCATAAACTCTCGCCAGCCAATTATTTGCCTTATAAAACCTTCATAAGAATTTATAGGTATATCATCTAAATCATTGATATTATTAATGATATCGCTAGGAACAATTAATCCTATATTTAATGAGGAGCTAAGGTTGGAGTGAAACCAAAAAGGAGATCTTTGATCAACAGAGTCCTCAAAATCTCCAAAATTTGCTAATTTATTTGAGATAAAATCATCCAAGTTATTCTTAGCTGCTTTACGTGTAGTAGGGTGATTAAATGATTTTGTATCACCATAATGACCTGGAAAGTATGTATCCACTAATTTCATTACATCTTCTGTATTTTTTGTAATTTTATGATTAATGGAGCGGGGGACATCGATGGTTTTAGGTATTTTTTTCCTATTTTCAGTATCATATGTCCATTTTCCACCAACAGGCACACCATCTTTTTGCATTAAAATATCCAGTCTTTTACGCTGTTTCATATAGAAATCTGTCATTCTATATAGCGGCTTTGTTCTCAATTTCTGGTTTTCTGGATTATTGCGTAATTTTTGCTTCTTTTCGCTATTTGAAAAACACATTTCCTTAAATTCTTCTTTGTTTGTTAAAAACATCGGCGTATCTAGTATTTTTAGGTTTTTAACATATTTTTGTATTTTAAGTATTTCTTTATGAAACCATGCATCCTCTATCTCAAATATAGACACTGTTTCAATATTATTATCCTTTATAAAAATTATTAAACTATCGATATAACTTGTTGATTTATCGTTGTTTAATTTTTCATAATGAACTTGAATATTATTCTTGTTCAACTCATCTCTGTATGATCTCATTGCAGATAAAAATAATACTAATTTATGTTTATGATGTTTTTCATATGTGCATAACTGGTAATCCTCTTTCATGTAGACCATTCCTGGGTTTACCTTCTTTATGTAAGCGGGGGAGAATAGCTGATTTCCAAGAGTTATATGTAGGTCAATTTGCATTTATGTTCGTATAATATATATTATGTCTTTAATTATGTGTAGAACTAAGGTATTCATCTTACTCATGATTTGGTTTAAATAACTGCCTACCATTAACTTTGAATGAACCAATAAGCTCTTGTCCTTCTTTAGATAAAATCCAATCGGTAAAAATTTGAGCTGATTCATGATTAAGATTATCACAGTGATTTTTATTAATTGTAACTATTCCATACTGGTTGAACAAATGAATATGATCATCATATAAAACAACATGGTTGAGTTTATTATTATATCTTAGCCATGTAGATCTATCTGTTAAAGAATATGCATTCATACTGATGGCTATATTCAATGTCGGCCCCATTCCTTGTCCGGTATTCAAATACCATTCACCACTAAAAGGCACTGGGTCAAAGTTAGCGATATTCCATATATTCATTTCAGCTAGATGAGTACCACTATTGTCCCCTCTAGAGACGAATATAGATTTAGTGTTAGCAATTTTATTAAAAGTAATAGAAATATCATCATTAAAACTTATTTCGGCAGGATTCCTCGATGGACCAATTATAACAAAATCATTATGCATTAAGTTATTTCTCTTAGTACCATAACCATCATTAATGAACTTAAGCTCAAGCTCTTTAGAATGGACTATTAAAACATCTCCGTCACAATTTTTTGCATTTTGAAGGGCTTGTCCTGTACCAACTGCTACAACATAAGTCTTGATATTAAATTTTTTTTCAAAGATCGGGAGTATAAAACCATATAGCCCAGAATCCCTGGTCGAGGTTGTTGATTGAATCCAAAGAGATTTCTCGCTTGCAAAAGAATTAAGGCTAAATATATTAAACACTAAAACTAGATATAAAACTACTTTAAGATATTGATTCAATTAATTTTCCTCTTGATAGATGTATTATTTCATCATTAAATAGTTTTAAGTGAGTAGTTGATTGTGTTACCAATACAATTTTAATTTCCTTGGATGCTTTTAAAATTAGATTCTCAACTATCTGGGTATATTCTGGATCTAAACTACTGGTAGGCTCATCTAAGAAAAGTATAGACGGTTTTATTATAAGACCTCTGAGCACGGATATGATTTGTTGTTCGCCAACAGATATTTTTTTTGCAGATAAATCTTTTAAATGAAAAACATTATTAATTCTTAATGTCTGATCGATTAGGCTTTGATTAATATTTTTAGTATTGCCATTATAGGCTAACGCATGTAAAAGATTTCCATTTACATTTCTATCAAGCATCACAGGTTTTTGAAAAACAAAACCAATTGGTAATTTTTCCTGAGAGCCCCCATATAAAATGTTTCCTTTTGTTGGCTTGATAAAACCAGCCATAAGGCGTAAAAGAGAACTTTTCCCAGCACCATTATGCCCTGTGACCAAAGTAGTTCCTCTTTCTCCAAGATTCAAGGATATATCATTGATTATTGATATATTTTTAATAACTAGAGATATATTCTTTAATTCAATTAAGTTAGACATAATTACTCTTCACTTTTCCTGAGTGTATGCACGGCAACATTGATTAATAAGGATATGAATAACAAGGTTAAGCCTAAATTTAATGCAAATGAAAATTCTCCTCTAGACGTCTCAAGGACAATGCCCGTTGTCATAGTTCGCGTTAAGTGCTCTATATTGCCTCCTACTATTATAATTGCTCCTACTTCAGACATTGCTCTTCCTAGCCCAGCCAAACCGTTAGTTAGTAAAGAATACCTGCCCTCCCAAAGTATTGTTTGAATCTTCTGGATATTGCTAGATCTTAATGAAGTTAGATAATCCTCATAATGACTATAAAATATCTCAAGAGATTCTTTGGATAAAGCAGTTATTATGGGAGTAATAATTATTATTTGTGCAATAACCATTGCTGATGGTGTATATAATAACTTATAAGCTGACAATGAACCATTTGCAGACAATAACAAGTATAGGAATAAACCCACCACAACTGGAGGTAATCCCATCAAGGTATTAATCATCACAATAATTAGTTGACGCCCTGGAAATTGTTTAATGACTAAAAATGCAGCAAAAGGCATAGAAATCAGGCATGATATGAATACAGCTAACAGAGAGACTTCTAGCGATAATAAAACAATTTCAATATAATTCATGTCGGTTAAATACTCAAACATCTTTTGATATACTTATATCGTATTTATTTTTTCCTAGATTTAATTAAGTTATAAATAGAGATAAATATAGCATGCGGGATTAACAAACTAAATATTAAAAAGTATGACTTAAAAGAAGATTTAATCTTATTTGATTTTAAATACATTTTAAGAGAGTCATGATATTTTCCTCTTATCTGGCATGTTTTACCTGCGATTCTCCAATAATTACTAAGAGCTTTATGAAGTGCTTGTTCATTTAAAGATGAGTCGTTGAAGTGAGACTTTATAACATTTGAGGCTGCATTTGTATTTCTGATTATATCGTAACTCTCTGCTTCAGAATGAACTCTAAACCAGCCTAAAACTTTTTCAGAAAAGATAAATTTATATCCTTTTTTTGAAATTTTAAGCCATAAATCATAATCTTCAGCAGTTATTAATTTTTCATCTTCTGAATAACCCCCTACTTCATTTAGAACATCACGTTTAATGACAGTTGCAGATGGCGATAAACAGTTTCCATTAGTAAGAAGGTTGTTAAATAAGAATTTTTCTTCTGGACCATATTTTACAATCATCTTTTTCCCATCATCAAATAACCAATTTTCAGCATGGCAAAACCCATCATATTTTTTCTGGGATAGATGTTTATAGCTTTCCTCTAATTTATTAGCTTCCCAAAAATCATCCGAATCTATCAAAGCTATATACTCACCTTTGGCAATCTTGATTGCTGCGTTTCTAGATTTAGCAATTACTCCATTGTTCTGCAATTTAATATATTTGATATCATGCATTAAGAATTCATTAACCACGGCATCCGTATTATCTGTTGAGTAATTATCAAAAATAATTAATTCCCAATCTTTATAAGTTTGGTCGACTACTGACTGAATAGCTTGTCTAAGGAAGCTCCCTCCTCTGTTATATGTGGTTAATATGATAGAAATTTTCATTTAATCATATAGTCGTATGTCTTCTTAAGGCCCTCTGAGATCTTAACTTTTGCTTTCCATCCACAAGATTTATGGATTTTTGTACAATCAGCAATCCCAGCAAATACAGCATCACCTCGAACAGCTGGAATATTCACTATATTAGCTTTTTTCTCTGCTATTTCTTCGCATAAGCTAATCAACTTGTTTGTAGAAGTCATCTCACTCACTCCAATATTGAAAGCATCAAATTTAATTTCTGTATGTAACAAGGAGAACACAGCATCTACTGCATCAGAAATATATAGCCAATCTCTCACACCATCACCAGTTCCATATTTTTGAATTTGATTACCTGTGATTATTGAATTAAAAATTCTCCAAACAAACATATCATGTCTAGCTCTAGGGCCATATACTGGCTGCATTCTGACAATTTTAATAGGTACATTAGTGTCTGCATGATAAGAATGAAATAACCCCTCCATTGCTAATTTAGTTGCTCCATATGGATTGATTGGTCTCATTGGCTGATCTTCTGTCATCAATGATGTCGCTGATAGAGTTTGCCCTACAGCACTGCGCGTAGAAATAACAAGAAATTGCTTAATTGTATTTACTTTCATGGCCGCATTAATGATATTTTGACTTCCAATGACGTTTGTTTCAATAAAATCCAATGGAATATCCATGCTGTCTCTGTCACGAGCCAAAGCTGCAGCATGAATAACTATGTCTGGTTTTTCTTCGAGAAAGATATCTTCCATAGATTTACCGTCTCTAATATCAGATTTATGAATTTTAAAACTAGCATTATTTTTAATCGCAATTTTTTGCAAGATTTTTGTATTCTTTATTTTTTCATCAACAGGGGTTGTTTCTGAGTTAAGAATATCTATTATTGCAACTTCATTCCCAAGCACTAATGCTTTCTCAGCTATATGGCCAGCAACAAATCCAGCACCTCCAGTGATTAAAAATTTACATTTATTAATTTTGTTCATGACAATTTTATATTATATCGTACAGTAAAATATTTCTAGTAGTTAATATTAAATACATTTTCATTTTAAAAGTATTTGCCCCATTAGCTGTAAGTTAAGAGAAGACTCGTCAAATGAATCATGGTTCTTTGATAATTTTTCAGACTTACAGATATTTATAAATTTTTTCATATGACACAGAAACGGATCTTCAGTCTTAATTAATTTATCAGCATTAATATCTTTTAAAAAAACCTCATATTTTTCATAATCTCCCTTTTGAACTCTTATATATTTTCTTTCATTTATATCAAAAGACAGTTCTTTTGATATAGAGTCACTTTGTGAAAAATCAAATTCTACAAAACAACTCCCATATTTAAAAGAACACTTATAATTGTTATTAGAAACATTTCTTTGTATCTCAGTTAATGATTTTTTCCCTAAAATTTTTACTAATACTGATAAGCCATGAGGAAGTAAATCATATGCAATATCTGTCTTCCTAAATATTCCATTAGTATAAAACCTAAAAATAAAATTTTTAATTAACTCTTTTCTTGGCAATTCATTCTGGATGCTGTCAATGAAATATATATTGCTTGTATTAACAAACAAAGTTTTATTCTCATACCTTGATAGGTAATCAAGTTTTCTATTTAATTCATCTAACGATATATCTTTGTTCCAAAATAGTGGTTTTTCACAAAAAACAGGAATACCTTTTTTTATGAGCATACATAATTGCTCATAGTGTAGGTCTGCTGGTGTACAAATTGATATTGCATCTGGCATAGAATTATTAATTAGTTCATTCAAATCAGTAAAATAGTCAATATCTATCCCATATAATTTATTTATGCGCCTGGATGTTTCAATACCTGTTTTCTTTGATGACGATAATATTGATACTATTTTTACACCAATGCTCAAGAAATTTCTTACATGTACTGCACCAATTCCACTAGCACCTAGCACGGAGAGTCTTATTTCTTTTTTAGATTTTCTTATAGGGTTGATAAATGGCTACCTATTAAATATTTTTTTACATTTATGATATTCTTATATCATCATGCTCTCCCCATATCGCAAGGGGTTCGTGATTTCTATATGGGTAATGACCCAGCTTGAGCTTAATAGATGAGTTTCTTTCTTTTTTGATTTTAGCCAATAAATTTTTAAGTTTAGTTGGTTTCGCACTACAGACATGATAAGTTCCGCTACCCATTTTTAAACTTTTGACAATCTTTTTTGCTATATCATCTACAAGCAGATAGTCAAATATTTGATTTCCAAATGACATTGGAAATTCAGTTAACCCGTCATTAATTGCCTTATTGAAAAGTGATGTCACTGATTTTTTATCAACTGACTCACCATAAACACTGAAGACTCTTAACCAAATTAACTCAAAATCATTATCTTTTTCTAGAAATCTTAGAGATTTATGTAGAAGATCCTTGCCGGATCCATACGATGTGTGTGGACAAGTTTCATCATTATGTTTGACTGGCCCATATGTTAGTCCAAACTCTGCACATGTTCCTATTACAACTACCTTTTTTACTCCTTTCTTAACCATTTTTTTTATAAATTGATGATGCTCGGGAATTACTGAGTCAATATGATTTTCTGAATGTACATCCCTGGGGTTCTCCCATGCACAATGAATAAGTATACTATTAGGATCAATATCGACCCCCTTCAAAGGTTTGTTTAA
>CERI01112150.1_pt1 | contig 16973 bp, 17 predicted proteins | sample 350261 | NCBI WGS metagenome assembly CERI01 (sample SAMEA2620979, study PRJEB7988) | marine metagenome | isolation source: saline water (ENVO:00002010), including
TGATGGGATATCTCTTAACCAACCAGCTATAATTTTTTATTGTTTTTAAATTTTTTTTATAGCCCCAGATAATTACTTTTTTAAATTTAGTGCTATTTAAATCTATGTTAGATAAAATTTCTACTAAATGAGTTATTCCTCCTCCACTTAATATGTTTGTTGCATCTATTCCTAAATTAAATTTTTTGTTCATAATAAACTTCTTTTTGCAAAAAATGTAACACACAATACCAATATAATGCACTCAAATAAGCTTCTTGAACGAATGGAATTATAAAAATTGGAATATATTTATAACATAGCTTAACATTCCAAATAAATTTTACAAAAATAAAAGAAAAAATAATAAATGAAAAAAACCATCCAGTTTCTAAAATAAATCTTAAAAATCCTGGTAGTGCCATTGAGTATCTATGTTGATATAAGCCAGTTCCAAAAAAAGGAAAATCTAAACTATTAATCAGTCCACTATATTGAGTTAATCTAGCATCTATAGATAAGCCAATACGAGTATAAATAGTTATTAAAAGAATACCTATTGCAGCAAAAATAAATAGAATAATTTTTGATCGAATGTTTTTTATACTTAAGTAATCCAAAATTATTTTGAGTAATAGTACTGTTGATTTTGTTGAAAACATCACAATATAAGAAATTATAAAAAACTTATAGTTTTTAGAGTGTAAACTTATGTGCAGCCCAGATAACAACAATAAAGATATCGCATAACCTCCCGGCTCTATTACCAAGCCAGCAAATCGAAATCCTCCTCCAGGATTAGGATATGTAATAAATGTATTGTTAGAATACCCCAAAAAAACCAATAAAATAGCAATTAATGTGGTTAGTATAAAAATTAGTTTTAATGAATCATAAAGTAATCTCGTATTTCCATCTCTTAAAAGTACAATAATTGGTATAAATGTAATTAATTTATATGTCATTAAAACCCAATATTCTTTTGAGTTTATTCCAGTTATTGTGCTACAGATTAATAGTATTACAATCGTAATAACAAGTATAATGTCTTTTGGTTTTAATAAAAAAAATGTTAATAAACCTGAAGTCAAACCAAAAAAATGATGACTTTTAAAATTAAAAATAAAAATATTACTTGTTAATGTTGCAAGACAGACAAGACATGATATAAAGAATAAATACTGTTTGTATTTAATTTTCATTAATTTTTATATAATATTAATATGCTTTCTATAAAATCTAAAAAAATAAACAACATTATTCGCAGTAAAGATCCACGAGGAACGATTCTATCAATAGTTGATGAACAAGTAAAAAACGTTTCTATAATAACTTGTCTTCCAAAGACTATAAGATCAAATCATTCACACAAAAAAGATTGGCACTACATGTATGTTTTGGAAGGTATCATGGATTATTTTTTTGTAGTCAAAAATAAAACATTTTTCATGAGAATTAAGAAGGGAGAAAATGTTTTCACACCTCCAAAAGAATTGCACGCTACATACTTTCCTGTAAAGACAACACTGCTAGTTTCAAGTAAAAATAAGAGAGATAAAAAGACTTATGAAAATGATACCATAAGGAATAGGCTTATTGATCTAAATAACTACGAGTCTGTTAAAAAAAGTGCAAGAAAAATCAAATAATTTCAAAAAAACTAAACGATGTCGATTGTGCAATTCAAAAAAATTAAAAATAATATATGATTTTGGATCAATTCCACTAGGAAATAACTTACAAAAATCTAGATTACTATCAATTAATTGTCAGAGATATCCTTTAACATTAGTTCAGTGTAAGATATGCAATCATTTTCAGCTTTCCATTTCAGTTAATCCAAAAATACTTTATGCTAAAAACTACACATATTTAACTGGTGTTACCAACACTTTTAAAAAACATTTTTTTAATTACTCAAATTGGCTAATAAAGAAATGTAAATTAAAAAAAGGATCGTTAGTTTTGGATATAGGTTCGAATGACGGAACATGTTTAAGTTATTTTAAACAAAATAAAATGAATGTAATCGGTATAGATCCAGCAGAAAAACCTTGTAAAATTGCAAATGATAATGGTATTAAAACTTTAAATAATTTTTTTAATAAGAAAAGTTCAAATATTTTAAAAAAAGAATACGGACAATTTGACTTTATAACAAGTCACAATGTTTTAGCTCACACAGAAAATATTCAAGAAATTTTTTTGTCTGTATATACTCTATTAAAAAAAGATGCTTATTTCTGTTTTGAAATAGGGTATTTTAAAGAAGTATTGAAATATAACTTGTTTGACACAATATACCATGAACATTTGGATTATCATCATGCAAAACCATTAGTTAGACTTCTTCAAAAAATTGGATTTAGTGTAATAGATTTATCTACTAATAAGATACAAGGTGGGACATTAAGATTACTTTTGCAAAAAAAGAAAAAAATAAAATCAAAAAAAGTGTATAAATTTATTGCTCAAGAAGAAAAATTTTTTAAAAAAACTAGTGTAAAAGATAAGTTTTATAATTTTGATAAAACATTACTAAATCTGAATTCACAAATTAAAAAAGAGATAAGTAAAAATAGAACTATTTATGCATATGGTTCACCAACAAAAGCGAGTTTACTTTTGATAAACTCTAAATTAAATAAGAATATGATAAAAAACTCATTTGAAGACAATCGATTAAAATGCAATAAATATATACCAGGTACCGATATTAAGATAATAAATACTAATAAAATTAAAACAAATATAAATTCAACGATTTTGATACTTGCTTGGAACTTCTATAAAGAAATAGAAAAAAGATTAAAAAATCAAAACGTTAAAAATGTTAGACTATTAATTCCCTTACCAAAAATACGTGTAAAAAAAATATGATTGATAATTTTAAAAAAACATTAGTTATTGCACCTCATTTAGATGACGAGACTATAGCTCTTGGTGGATCTATAAAAAAATTATCAAACGCTAAAATGCAGGTTAATGTTATTATTGTTGGTGGTCATTTGCCACCTCTATATAATAAAAAAAATTATCTAATCACAAAAAAAGAATCAGAAAATGCTTTGAAAATACTTGGTGTTAAAAACGTATATTATTTTGATAAACCTGCTTTAGAATTTAATAGAAATTATTACCATGAGATAAATTCAAAAATAAATGATTTAATGAATAATTTAAAACCAACAGCAGTGTTTATTCCTTTTCCAGATAGACATATTGATCATAGAACTATTTTTGATTACTCGATGGTAAACACCAGACCAAATAAAAAAAATCACCCGAAAATTGTCTTATCTTACGAAACACTTTCTGAAACTCATTGGAATGCCCCTTATATAGAACCAAATTTTAACCCAGATTTTTTTGTTAAAATTGATAATACTATTAATGATAAAATAAAGGCTTTGAATTGTTACCAATCACAAATTAAAAACAACGAATCTAGATCTGTGGAAGCTGTAAAAGCTCTAGCTAGATTTAGAGGTTCTCAGAATGGTTGCAAATTTGCAGAAGGATTTAAATTAATTAGAGCTATTGTATAATTAATTTTTTAATCTTATTTAAAATTATAAGATAGTCCCTAGCTACAATATAATTTTTTTTAGACAACTCAAAAAAATCTTTTTTTTCAAAGTTAAATATTTTTCTAAAAATATTTAATTCATTACAATTAATTATTACTTTTTTTTTATCTGGCAAAATTAAAGTATTGTGTTTCATTAATTTTTTTCCATAAAAAAAATAATTAAGTTCGAGTGATGACTTATCTACAAAATTAATTTTTACAAAGTTTTTATACTTTTCAAAAAAACTTATTGTAATAAAAAAATTAATGTTTTCAGACCTAAATTTAACATTTAATTTACTCAATAATTCATTTTTAAATTTATAAGAAATTAAAAATTTTTTGATTTTAAATTTAAAGTATGAAATAAGAGAGAAAGGATAACAACCAACATCATAAAGTAAAGATGAATTAAGATTTTTTTTTACTCTAAAAGATTTTTTATTAAATTTAGGTATTGAAAAATTTAGATATATAGATCTTATTAAATTTTTTTTTTCTAAATGTTTTTTAAATAAAGAAAATTGTTTTGTATGGAAATACATCATATTTTCATAAATAAACAAATTTTTTTTTTGAGCTAATTTTCTTAGTTTTTCAAGTTGTATAACACTCAAACAAATTGGTTTTTCAACAATTAAATTAAAACCAGACGATAAAATCAATTTAGACGTTGAGTAATGTACATTTGGTGGTGTGGAGTTAAAAACTATATAGTCTTTTGTAATCATCTTTAAACCAGTCTTTAAACTTGGATAAGTAGTAAAACCATTTATGTTTGACTTTGATGTTATGATTTTAATATTCTTTTTATTTAAGGGTAAAGAAGGAATAATTGTTTTTTCTACATGTGATCCATATCCAACAATACAAATCTTATTAATTTTCATTCTGAAAACCAAATTTATATGAAATTAATCTTAAAATAGCACAAGCAAATACATTAACGAAAATTAAAATATAGTATAATTTAAGACTAACCATGTAATTTAAAAAAATATATGAATTTATTAATGCCATTAAAATATTAGGGCATAAATATAATTTATATTTCATTTTTTTTGAATAAAGTTGATATATATGATAATAATTTCTTGTAATTAAATTCTCTTTTTTAAAAATTCTGTAGAGCACTACTAAAAAAGCATCAATTAATGGAAAAATGATTATTGATAACAACATATTGTGGAGTAAAAAATTTTTTTTATCTAATAATGCTAATAATAAAATTATAATCGAAATTATAAAACAGCCTGTATCTCCTAAATATAAATTATTTTTTTTAGCGTTAAAAAAGCCAAAAATTATCAAATAATTGATAATTAAGATCGATGTATTTTTTATAATTAAATTATCAGAATAAAAATATAATACTAAAAAGATCATTAATAGCAAACTTGTAAGATTTAAATCTTCTCCATCTTGAAAATTCAATGTATTCACAAGTATAAAAAATATTAATACATTAAAAATAATGAGATAAATATCTAATTGATAAATTGATAAATAAATTAGAATTGGTGTTAATATTTGAAGAATAATTCTCCAAATAAAATTAATCATAATTAAATCATCAAAAAAGTAAATTATTGAGAACAAAACTAAAATTAGAAAATATAAGTAATTCTGATTTAAAGCTATTATAAAATAAGCTAATGGTATAATTAAAATAATACCTGCTCCAGTAGGTGTTTTTTTAAATTTTTTTTTCCATATTTTTATATATATGTAGTTTAGAAAAATAAACAAAAGAGTATTAATTATGTGAATCATTGTACCTTAATTATTTTTTCACTAAAATTTAGTTTATATAATATGCTTAATAAAGATAATATACTGAAAATTATAATTATATGAGAAGAAAAAAAATTTTAATAACAAATCAAATACAGTTAATTGATTTTTTTAAAGATAATAGTCTTCGAATGAAAAAAGGATCCAAAATTTCATTCACCTCCCCATTAAAACTAGACTCAAATATTACATTTAATGGAAATATTTTGTTAGGTAAGAATAATATAATTGGATCAAATTGTGTGTTAAATAATGTAAATATTGGAGACAAAAATATAATTAAAATGTCATCTTTTGTCGAAAATTCAAAAATATGTAATCAAAATATTATTGGCCCATTTGCCTATATTAGAGACAATACAAATATTCAAAATAAATGCATTGTTGGTGCATACGTTGAAATCACAAGAAGCACAATCAAAAATAAAAGTTTTGCCTCTCATAGAGCCTTTATTGGTGATGCTGTTATTGGTTCGGGTACTATTATTGGTGCCGGTACTGTGTTTTGCAATTATAGTTTTAAAACAAATTCTAAACAAAAATCTTTTGTTGGATCAAATTGTAAAATCGGCTCTAATGTTTGCGTTATAGCACCAAGCAAAATAAAATCAGATACTGTAATACCAGCCACAACAAAATTTAAAAATTAATAATAAGTATTTACAATAAATCTTATTCTACATTTCCTTTTTCAACAACGTTAGACCATTTTTTCAAATTAAAATTTGTAGAAAAATTTTTTTTAAATGCTTTATAAGAACTAAGTACCATTTTTTTTTTCCAATTTTTATTTTTAGCAAGCTTTTTAAAAAGATCTGCCATATTTTTTTCGCTTCCATTTGTTAATGAAAATCCATATCCTTGAGACACCATGTTCCTAACCATTTCACTTTGTTTTTCTGCTAGCAAAATAATTGGTCTACCTTGCTCAAGATAAGTTATAATTTTACTTGGATATGCAAATTTATACATTTTGGGTATTAAACTAACTAAACAAATGTCAGATTTTTTTATCATTTTTTTTGCAATTTCAATTGGTTGATTTTTTAAAAATTTTACATTTGCTTTTAGTTTAATAGATAATTCTAAAAGTTTTTTTTTTTCAACACCATCACCCATAACTATTAATTTTATATTTTTTTTATGATTTAAAAGTCCCATAGCCTTGATTGCTGTTTTTAAGCCTTGGAATCTTCCTAAATTACCTGTGTAAATTATATTTAAATTTTTTGGGTTAATCTTAATATCAAGATCAATATGAATTTTTTTTTTAGAACTTATTGGAGAAAAATTATTCATCATTTGAATATTATATTTTTTTCCATCTTTTCTTGATCTTAATGTTTTTAACATATCGATTGAATGAACTAATACTGGCTTAGCTTTTTTACAAGTCCAATTGTCTAATCTTAATAATAGTTCATACAAAAATTTATTTTTGAAATCTCCAGATAAACGTCCAATTTCTGGATTTAAATCCATGCAATAATATATAACTCTCGCATTAATAAATTTTGAAACAACTGCTGAACAAAACCCACTTAATATAGGAGGAACAGTAGTAACAATGATTACATCATAGTTTTTTCTGAAAGATTTAACAATAATCCAAAAACCAATTTTAATTGCATTAATTATTCTTGAATATGGGCTCAATGTTTCCTTAGATAACGGAAACCGAAAAACTTCAATATTTTTATAGTTATCGCTGGTGTAAATCTTTTTTAAATTTTTTTTATTATAGAAAGATGAATGAGAAGTAATAACATCTACTTTATGATTTTGCTTGGCTAAAAATTTACAAATTCCTTGAATAATATTTGAGTCTGGAGATTTATCTGGCCAATAGTAACGATGAACTACTAAAATTTTCAATTAAATATACTTTCTCCAAACAATCCTATCTACATAATCAGTGTAGCTATAAATAATACGAAGCACTTTTTCACTTACATTTTGAACATTGTAGTCATCAACAATTTTTGATTTAAGATTATATTTGGGATATCTAGCTTTTAAAACATCTAATGCTTCACATATTCTTTTAATTTCTAATCCAACCATTATAACCGCAGCTTCTTCCATACCTTCTTGCCTCTCATGGGTCTCTCTAATATTTAATGCAGGAAAATTAAGTATAGAGGACTCTTCTGTGATACTTCCACTATCTGATAAGACACATTTTGCATTTAATTGTAATTTTACATAATCAAAAAAACTAAATGGTTTAATCAATTTCACTAGTGGATGAAATTTCAATTTTAATTCATCTATTTTTTTTTTTGTTCTTGGATGTGCTGAAACTATTACTGGTAATTCATAATTTTTTGCTAATGTATTTAAAATATTTTCAAATTTTTTAAAAGTATACTTGGTGTCTATATTTTCCTCACGATGAGCACTTACTAAAAAAAAGTTTTTTGATTGTAATTTTAATTTTTTAATAATATTAGATCTTTTAATTTTAGGCATATAATAAGACAATACCTCAAATAAAGGACTGCCTATTTTAATCGCTTGATGTGAAGGAAAATTTTCACGTAACAAATTTTCTTTTGCTATTGCACTGTAAGTTAAGTTTATATCCGAGATATGATCAACAAGTTTACGATTTATTTCTTCTGGAACTCTTTGATCAAAACATCTGTTACCTGCTTCTATATGAAATATTGGAATTTTTCTTCTCTTTGCTGTTATAGCTGAGAGACTGCTGTTGGTATCACCTAAGATTAAAATTGCATCTGGTTTTTCAGTTAAAAAAATTTTATCTATTTTAGATATAATTTTTGCAATTGTTTCAGCTGCAGTTTTTCCTGCTGCATCTAAAAAAAAATTTGGTTTACGAATTTTAAGTTGCTCAAAAAAAATTTGATTTAGTTCAAAATCAAAATTTTGTCCTGTGTGTACAAGTTTATGATTACAATGCTTATCTAAAGTAGCTATAATACGTGACAAACGAATTATTTCGGGTCTAGTCCCAACTATTGTTATGACTTTAAGCATCAAGTTCTTTTTGAATAAATTTAATTTTTAAAAACAATTTTTTTAATTCTTTAACTTTTAACCTTTTAGTATTATGCGAAGTATAGCTGCTACTTTGTGAAACATTTTTTTGACCTATTATAAAATACTTTTCATAATTTAAATCTCTATTATCCATTGGAATATGAAAGTAATTTCCATTTTCTTTTGCAACAGCCATTTCTTCTCGTGAAAGTAAAGTCTCATAGAGTTTTTCACCATGTCTTGTACCAATAATCTTAATCTTGTTATTTGCTGTAAACAATTCTTTTAGCGCTTTTGCTAGATCCAAAATAGATGACGCTGGAGCTTTTTGAATAAATATATCTCCTTGTTTTCCATGTTCAAAAGCATGTAAAACTAAATTAACTGAGTCTTCTAATGACATTAAAAAACGTGTCATATTTGGATCTGTAATGGTAATTAATTTTTTTTTTTTTATTAAATTTACAAATAAAGGTATAACCGATCCTCTAGATGACATTACATTACCATACCTTGTTGCACAAAATATAGTTTCACCTTTTTTAGTATTTCTTGATTTAGCAATCATTAATTTTTCCATCATTGCTTTTGATATTCCCATTGCATTAATAGGATAAACAGCTTTATCTGTGCTTAATATAACAACCCGCTTAACTTTATTTCTTAATGCCATATTCATAACATTTTCGGTACCCATTATGTTTGTTTTTAAAGCTTCCATGGGATAAAATTCACATGAGGGTACTTGTTTTAATGCTGCTGCATGAAATATATAATCCACTCCCTTCATAGCATGAAAAAGACTATCTTTATCTCTTACATCACCAATAAAAAATTTTGCTTTACTATTTTTTAAATTCAAGCGCATATCCTCTTGTTTTTTTTCATCTCTACTAAAAATTCTAACCTCTTTAACGTTACTATTTATGAATTTTTTTACTGCTGTGCTCCCGAAAGAACCTGTTCCTCCAGTAATCATAATTGTTTTGTTTTTTAAAAGTTTCATAACTATCTACTTAAAATTATACATTTCTTTAATCATTACTAACCAGGGTTTAGGTGAAAAGCCAGTAATTTTACGAAAGGAGCTTGAATTTAAAGAACGGTCTATCACTAAAGTTTCGTCTGGAAAAATTTTTATTTTTTTACCATAAACATCCCTCACCATCAATAGAAGTTCATATTTATTTATTGGATCAGCAGATAAATGATAAAGACCTTCTAAATTAGAGTTTGGCAAAACATATTTGTAAATAATTCTTGCAATTTCATAGGTTGGTAGTCCTGAAAATATTGCTTTTTTAAAGCCTTTTATATTTTTGTCTTGAGATAAAAACCAATTAATTAAGCTTTTGGCACTATCTATTTCATGACCAATTATTGAGGTTCGAAGAGTTACAGTATTAGGATATGTGACTTCGCCTAAAAATTTGCTACGTCCATATAAATCTAAGGCATCAGGATAATCCTTTTCTAAATAATTACCTTTACTTCCAGAAAAAATACAATCAGTACTTATATGAATTAATCTAGCTCTATAAGCGCTAGAAAGATTTGCTAAATAGTGAGGTAGCAAACTATTTAATGATATTACTTTTAAATTATTTGATGCCTCTTTAGTTTGCTTAGTTATTCCAATACAATTTATGACAACATTTGGTTTTGTTTTTTCAAATAATTTTGATAAGCTAGCCTTATCCTCTGCATCAATATCAAAAAATAATTTATATTTTTTTGTAAAATCACTTATGTAACTTTTTTTACGAATTGAGCCATATACATCTAAATCTTTCTTTTTTGAGAAAAAATCTAATAAATTATTACCAAGTAATCCGCTTGCCCCAAGAATTAAAATTTTAGTAATCATTAAAAATACTTAATTGTCTTTTTTAAATTTAATATACAATAACTAATACTAAAACAACTTTATACTTAAAAATATTTTTTTAAATCGAAATTATAATTTTTAGACTTATTATGAATTAAATACCTGGTAAAAAATAAATAGTAAATATATTTAATTTAAATTCATTTTTTTTAATAATAATTTAATAAATATTTGAGTATTAATTTTTAAATAATAAAAAAAACTTAATATTATTTGATAAAGGATAAAAAAAAATTTTTTTACAGAATTATTTTTACTCAAAATTATTTGTGAATTTTCTTGTGCACGTAGATACAAACTACTTAATTTTGTTGATAAACCACCATACAGCATTTTAGTAAAAACTCTATTTACAAATAAAAATTTGTAATTCTTATTTATTGATCGATGAAAAAAATCAAAATCTCCAGCAACTTTAAATTTCTTGTCATACAAACCTACTTTACAATACAATGTTCTATTCACAAAAGTAGATGGATGCATTATAGACATAAATTCTTTTAAGTTTTTATATGATTGTTTATTTAAGTTTATAATCTTTGAAAAAGATACAAAATCCAACTCGCATAAACCATAAATAATATCTGCTTTGGAATTAAAATATTTTGATAGTTCCAGAAATATATTATTTTTATATGTATCGCCAGCATGAATAATTCCAACATAGTTACCTTTTGATAAATTGATCCCTTTATTAATTGCATCGTATATGCCCGAGTCTTTTTCAATTATTAATTGATCTATAAGATTTTTTTTTTTAAGATTTTGAAGATATTTTTGTGTACCATCATTACTTTCCGAGTCTATTACAATGTATTGAACATCTTTAAAATCTTGGTTGATAACACTTTCTACCGTATCAACTAATGCTTGTCCTGGATTTTTACAAACTGTAATAATACTAATCAGAGGCATATATTATAGATTAGAATAAATATTAATCATATTACTTGAATAATATTTAAAATTATTTTGATTTTTTCTATTTATTCTCTCTTTTACATGTTTAGTTGACTTTAACAATCTAACGAGCTCTATCTCTGACCTTGGTTTGTAAAACTTTATTTGATTTTTAAAACTTTTTAAATATCTGTCTAATTTATCATTTCTATGCTTGGGTAATATTACTCTAGCGCCACTATATAATCCCTCAAACACAGTTCTGCCTATACCTGTTGTTTTGTCTCCTCTAATCAAAAAATCAATTTTTTCATAAAAATTTGTTAAGCCTAGATCCTCTATTTCTCCTAGAAATTTTATATTGTAGTTTTTTTTAAATTTTTCAGTCATTTTTTTAAAATCACTACCTTTGCCAACAACTAATAGCTTACTTCTCAATAATTTTGCTTTTAAGAAAGTGTTTATAACAAATTCAATACCTTTACCCTCTGTAACCACTCCCACTATGGCAAAATATGTTATATTATTTTTTAACTTATCATCTATTTTTTTTGATATCTTAATAATTCCAGGACTAAACGGATTATTTATAACTTCTATATCTAATTTTTTCTTTTTAGGTAAGGCTACATTTAAAGCATTTTTTGTATCATCATTAATGCAAATAAATTTATTAATTTGATTTATTTCTTTTTTATATCCAATTGGCAATGGGTTTATTAATAGCTCTCTAACATGCAATATAGTGGTTACTTCATTTAAAATATGAAATTTTTTTAACCTATTTAAAAAACCAATAGTTAATACACTGTTACAGTGTATAAAATCATAATTATTTTTTTTATTCATATTATATATTTTGATATAAAAAAAAATCTCAGTAATTAAATTAAAAAAATCAGATATTTTTTTTCTAAATTTTAAAAAAAAATTCTTTTTATTTTTAAATTCAAAATTTACTATTTCATCAATTTTATCAAGATAAAAAACTATTTTATGAATTTTTAAGAATTTAGGTATGTTAGAAAATGATTTTTTTTTTTTAATAAAAAATTCTTTTAATCCATATCTACAGATTACATCCGCACTAATATTGTTTTTTTTGAAATTTTTTTCTAAGGCTTGAAAATGTAATCTTAAGCTTGAACCAGCACCATATAAAGTGTCCCAGGGTACATTGCTAATATATAAAATTTTTTTTTTCATTTAAATTAAGTGTTATAATTTTAAATTACTGTTTAGCTAAGTTTTCTATTTCTTCATTCGAAAGATAAGATATTAATACACCTTTAAGAGGACCACTATAAACAAACATAGAACCAACTCCTATTCCACTTGCTCCACTATTATGTATGCCTTTAGAAATATCATCAATAGAACCTACTCCTCCACAAGCTACTACTGGGACTGAAACTAAGCTAGTTATTTCTTTAATTAGTTTTAAATCAAGACCTAATTGCATTCCATCATTATCAACAGATGTAAGTAATATTTCTCCAACACCAGAGCTAATTATCATATTTAAATATTCTTTTAAATTATACCTTAAAGAAAATCCATAATAGTTGTGTAGTCTAAATTGACCAAAAAAACTTTTTTTTATATCTATTGAAGCAACTATGCTTTGTGATCCAAATTTATTCACTAAATCACAAATAGAAATTTTATTATTAATCAAAGAGTTATTAATAGAAATTTTTTCTACTCCAATTGAAAATATTTTAGACACCTCTTCTATATTAGTTATACCACCTCCATAAGTTAATGGCATAAAGCATTCGTTTGCTAAATTTTCAATTAGTTGAAAGTCTGGACCTCTTTTATTTTTTGTTGCTGATATATCTAATATAACTAATTCATCAGCATTTTTTTCGTTAAAAACTTTTACTGCATTTAAAGGGTCTCCAATATAATTTTCATTTTTAAACCTTATAGACTTAACTAGCTGTCCCTCATTTATAAGTAAAATCGGTATAATTCTTGGTCTCATCGACATATTGTTGAAAATCTTTTTAATATAGTTTGCCCAAAACTATGACTCTTTTCTGGATGAAATTGGACACCAAAAATATTTTCTTTTGAAATTGCAGCAGTGAATTTTTTACCATAATCTGCTGTTGCAATTAAATTATTAATATCATTACACACCATGTGATAACCATGTACAAAATAAAAGCGCATTAATTCTTTTTTATCTGGGAATAAACAGTCGTTTTTATATATTTTAACATTAGACCATCTCATATGAGGTAAAGGAAGTTTTTCATTATTTGCGTCCAAATTACTCATTCTTTTAACTTTAGCATCAAACCATCCAAACCCATTTAATTTTCCTTCCTCGCTTGAGTTTGACATAATTTGCATACCCAAACATATGCCTAAAACAGGTATTTTTTTACTTAATACTAAGTGATTTAAAGGATCAATCCAATTACTATTTTTTAATTTTGTCATAGCTTCATCAAAATTACCAACTCCAGGAAGAACTAGTCCAGATGCATCATGTATTAAATTAGGTACATCTATTATTTGTGAATCGACTCCAACTTTTTTTAAAGCATTTTGAATTGATTTTACATTGCTAATTTTTATATCTATAATTTTTATCATTCTTAAACTTACACTAAAAATATCAGAATATAAATTTTAAAACTTTAATAATAATATCTAGTTAAATATTAAACCTTATCTTTTTTATAAATTCCTCCTGAATTTAATATCCAGTTTATTGATTCGTCATAAGACTTTTCATCTTTTAAATTTGAAATTCTTGGATTCATTTTTTTAACATTTTTAACCCAATTTTTTACAAATTCTTTTTCAAAAGATATTTTTTTTAAGTATCCCTCATTTTCAAGATCAAAATATCTGTTTTCATCAATACCCCCTGGCAAAATACTTGGGCAAAATGCAAGAGATGGAATACCCAATACAGAAGCTTCATAACATACTGAGGAAAACATTGTCAGGTGGCAATCATTTATTAAGAGAGCATTATAAAGAGGTATATTTGATATATATTCAAAATCAGAATTGGCATGTTTAGATACAAATTTTTTCATAAAATCAATCATATATTTATATTTTGGCATGTTAAGTTGAACAGGATGTAGACGGAAGCTCCAAAAAACATCTTTTTCTAAGTTTACTAATTCACCTATTTCTTCATAAAATAATTCATTTTCTAAAATATTATTAAGATGAGGGTATTCAATACAATCAGACGCATAAATCCATGACAAAGAAATTAATACTTTTCTTTTATAATTTTCTAGTTTTTTGATGTGTCTTGGATTACTTTTAGGAAGTAGTTCATTTTTCAATTTTTTTAAATTTTTTATAAATGGATGGGGTATTGTTTTAATTGTGATTCCACGTTTTGTTAAAAATGAAAATGTTTTAGTGGTTACTTGATCTAATGATAAAATTCCTTGAGGAAGATTTTCTATAGGTTCATTTTTCCAATCATATCTCATTGGAACCCGCGTTAATCCAATAAAATGAAATAATTCCACTATAAATACGTTTTTTTTTCTTGCTACAAAGCATAGATCGCCATCAATACCTATTGTGATAATTATTTTTGCTTCTGATTTTTCTATTAATTTTTTATAAAGAGATTTTTTATTAAATTTACTAAATATCTTTAAGTTTCTTGAAATTTTATTAAAAAATTTTGCAATTAAAAATTTTCTATTTATTGACAAAGGGTTGCCGGTTGATTTTTCTCTAGTCAAGTATGATATGGGATGGGAAATACTTTGACATTTAAAGCCTTTCTCTTCAAAGCTTTCTCTTAAACTATCTAATAATGTAGAATAGTGTTTATTATTTATTATAATATTTCTATCTACATCATGACAAAAAAATAATATTTCAGCTTTTTTTATTTTATTAAAATCATCATTAAAAAAAGATATCAATAGAAAATAAATTTTTTTAATAAAAATTTTCATAAATTTGAATTATATTACTTAAAAATAACATAAGTTTATTTATTGATTGTTAAAATTTCTATCAATAGACCATAAGTCTTTGGAATATGTTTTTATTTTCACAGAATGAAAACTTTCAAATGAGCTCATATACAGTCTTAAATGACACATATATTCTAAAATTAGATCTGGATTCATGCCGTTATATTTCATATAATTTTTTTTAATATCATAATAATAAGAGTAATTTAAGTATGGAACTTTATTTATATATTTTAAATCATTAGATATTGTACAAGATCTTCCTGCTATAATAATTTCTTTTGTGCCAATATTAGCCGCTAAATCCATCATTAAATAAAAGCTATTATGTCGTGAAGCTAAAAAAATTATATATCTTAAGTATGAAAATAAAGAGTGTTTTGGAAAATAACCATTATTTTTTAAAAATTTCCATGGTCTACTTTTGGTCCATCCACTTAGATGATAGTCCATTACAAATCTTAAAATAAACTTATAAAGTAATAATCTAACATTAGTTGGACAAGCAATATAATGACCTTTTGAACTTAATAAATTTTTATCTTTTACAGAAGTGAAAAAATCTATAATTTTTGCACTAGGAAATTGGGTTTTAAAATTTTTAATTGATTTTGCATTTTGTTTAAAACCTGTCAAAGATTTTTTTGATATTTTGTGCTGTTTAATAAAATTTTTAAAATCAATTGAGGGATTTTTTGAATAATAAATAGTCTTAAAAAAAAGGATTTGGATAGGATCGATATTGCAGTAGTAAATATTTGCATTATCTTTTAAACCAAGATTTTTGTAAAAAAAAGCATTACAAACTAGTAAAGCACATTTATTTGTTTGTAAAAGTCTATTTAATTTATCATACTCTATATCTGATATAGTTTTACCTCCCATAGCTACAATTACTTTAGAATATTTTTTTAATTTTAAATTTAATGACAAAAATGAAGTTTGAAAAAAAGACATTTTAATATTTTTTAAATTTTAGCATGACAATATATCTCATACCTAATCTATCTACTTAATCTTAAAAAATATTTTATTAAATTAAATATTTTTTTTACCTTACTATTTTTTTCAAACAATATATTATATAGTTCAACTTCACTTTTATAATAATCATGTTCAACTCTTGGGCGACTTATGTAATCCTCAAGATTATCTTTAGTCCAATTAAGTTTTTTTAAGAAATAATTAGTATCTGCCTCTAACATTGCCTCGTCTGGATATGGTGATTTTTTTAATTCATACAAGGCTGCTTCCCTGCTCATCTGACCAGTTATAATGAGTGTTGAAAAGTGAAGTTTTCTTTTATCTATTCCAAATTTTTTTGGAAGCAAATAGCCTTGATAAAACCTAGTAAGATAGGACTCATAGTGTTTGTAGTGATATGGTTTATAACCAATTTCTTTAAGCTCATGAAGTGCATCTTCTTTTTTATAATTTAAATAATCCAATGTAAGTATCCATTTTATCTTTTTAATTTTATAATAGTAAACGTAGTCAATATTTCCTATAGATGGATATGTTTTAAAATTTTGAATTCCATGAGTTTTAGCAATAGATTGAATATTTTTTTTATCGAATTTGTTCCAGGACCAGCTTTTAGGTAATCTCATTCCTTCAGTAGATAAATTAGTACCAGATAAAATAAATTCTAAATTATATTTTTTAGCAGCTCTAAAATTAACTGCCACCATAGCATTATCCATTAAAAGTTCTAAATCAACAACATCAGCATCCAAAAAAGGATACATCAATCTTTTATACTCATCCCAATCAATCACATGAGTATGTAAATCAACTCCTAATTTTTTAACTAAAACATTAATATTATTTTGTGAGGTTTCTGAATTCCACCCATTAT
>CERI01112821.1_pt1 | contig 16970 bp, 19 predicted proteins | sample 350261 | NCBI WGS metagenome assembly CERI01 (sample SAMEA2620979, study PRJEB7988) | marine metagenome | isolation source: saline water (ENVO:00002010), including
TGACAACTTAAATCAATTACCGCTAATGCCGAAACATCCAAACCATCGATTTGTACTAAAGATACATCATAACTAGGAATTGTAGTAACATTTACTTCGAGATCAGCAAATTCCATAACTAATCCAGAAATGCTCTCATCAAAGCTATATGCGATTCCACTACTACCCATCGCTTCACCATCAATATTCTCATCAAGTTCATAAATTAATGCTGGTGCAGCAAGCCCCGTACCCTGTCCAGCCAAATCATTCGGGCTATTTGGATTGTTCATTGTAACCCCTGACATTTTGTATACATTATTTAAATATTTTTTTTCAAATCAAAAATTTAATTCAGATTAATATGATTGTTTTTTTTTTTACAATTATTTTCATGAGTAGTCAAAGCTCTTTTATTTTTTCCAGTAAAATTATTACAATATTTACAAGTAAATGTTAATTGTTCTGTATTAGTAAACAAGCCATCTAATAATTTTGTTAAATAATGCATATCAAATTCTTCCAATTTTTTCAAATGTTCTTTATAATATTTTTTGTAATTATCTATTAATTCATTTCTTTGTTGAACAAATAATAAATATTCTTTATTGATCAATATCATATCTTCTTGTGAAATATTTATCTCATTATTGTCATTTTTATATTTATTTAATATATTACGCAAATGGTCTACTAAATTAACAGCAATATTTATTTTACTGGTATCATAATGTACAAAATGTATAAATACCATTATATTACCATTATGAATATCGATTTGATAGTTTTCTTTAGTAGATATTCCACTGTTTTGTGAAAGCATTATAGCATCACAATTTTTATATTCCACATCTCTAATAAATTTTTTAATTTCTTCATTTGGAACATTTGACGAATAATCTTTATTTTCAAACATTATTGGGGATTTCTCTTTACGAACCATCAAATAATCGCAAGATTTTGATTCGCCGCTTTTATTGGTAATTGATGCAGCCGGAAATGCTTGAGTCAGACAAGTTTCTAATTTTTCTTCACTTATTTTTCCTTTCAAAGTAGAATTATTTTGCTTATCTAAAAAATTTCTTAAATCGACATTATTTTTATAAAATGTAGATTCTTGATTAAAAAAAGGCTGGAATCCACTTAATAATTTTGTTGACATATTTTCATAATTATCTTTTAAAAGCTTTTCTAACATTTCAGGACTTGAAACAGATTTGTCTTTTTCCAAAAATTCTTGAATATTTTTAGTTGAATCATTAATCACTTTATCTTGCGAATCTTGTATTAATTTAGTAATCTCTTTTGAAATATTATTATTTATTTTGGGCATTAATTCAGTAATTGTGCTCATGGATTTTTGTGTCCAAGTTTCATTTGCTTCGCGAATTAACTGTAACATCACAGGATCATTGTCTTTATTATTCAAAATGTTTTTTATTTCTTGAGAATAATATTCTTTATTTGTTTGCAAATAACTGTGCGTCATATTTATTAATTGATTATTTTTTTCAATATTATTTTCCAAGTTATTTATTTTTTTATTAACATCTTTTATTAAAGTTTTCATTTCATTAATACAAAAAATATTATTATTTGCTGAGGTTGATGAAAGATTTTGAATTAGATCTATAAATAGTTCGTTTACTTCGTTAAAATCTAAATGAGGGTTTTTTTCATAAAAATCGATACATTTTTTATTTGATAATATTAAAGATTTTGTATTACTCATTATACATAATAACAATTTGTCTTTATATTTGTCTTTATAATAAAAATTGATTTAATGATGTGGTTGATATAACTGTATAAGATTCAAGTACCGAATTATGAAACTTCGCGGAATTTACACAGCATTAATAATATTTACTTCTATAAAAAATGGATTTTCTTTTCAAAAAAAATTATATAATACTTTACATAATAAAATATGCAAAAAAGTTAGAGTAGAATATAAATTATTTGTAAAAAAAAATAAAACTGATGTAATCGCCGCAAAAGATAAAATTTCAAAAAATGTAATAAATATTGTAACTGATGATGTCTCAAATGATATATTATATTATTTGAAATTTTATCATTTAACGAATGATGATGAAAATTCATACTTTTATATTATATTTTATGAATTAATTAATTTATCGGTTTTTTCAAATAGAAAAGAAAGATTAAAAAATATTCCAATATCTGTAGCAAACATTCTATTATATTTGTTGATCAAAAATATTATATTGCATAACATACTTCATCATAAATAATTATATTAAAATTGAAATATAATGCTCTTATTTTTTATTCAATAGCTTTTATGGAAAAACATAGTAAAATATATCGATTCAAAATAACAAATACAGATTTATATGAAGAAATGATACATTTTGCAAATATAAATAAATTTTTAGACCGTAAAGATTTAAAAGAAAAATATGAAGAATGGTCAAACAAACCAGAAATAAAAAGTTATATTGAAGACGAAATTGCCTTTTTGTCAAGAAATAATTATAATTTTGAAAAAACAAACATAACTGAAAAAATATTCAAAAGCATAAAATATTATCATATAAATAATATTAAAAATGAAATGAAAATGACATCTTTACCAATAAAAAAAGACAAAAATGAAAAAATAAAGGCAAAAAATATAAAGTTTTCAAATATATTCATTCAAAAGGTAAAAAGTCATTTGAATGAATTAAAAGGAGGAGAATATATACCCAAGCCGTCAGAATGTTATGATTTATTTATAGAATTAAATAATGAAATGATTAAAGGAGAAAAAAATAATCTTGGTATATCAGACAAAGAGTTTGAATTTAAACTAAAAAAAATGTTAAAAAATCAATATTTTATATTATTTAAAAAATGATTATAATATAATAGAATTAAATTAATGGATGAAAAAAAAATGATTTCGCAAGGTGGATTTGGTTGTGTATATTATCCAAAAATTAAATGTGTTGGAAAAATATATCCAATTTCAAATACATCAAAAAATGCGACTGCTACTCCAGATAAAAAGATGATAAGTAAATTTACAAAATACGATGCAATAGCGGTGAATGAATATGAGATTGGTAAAAAAATAAAAAAAATATATAAAACTTTTAAAAAAATTGACAAAGATATATTTATATATGTAGAAAAATTATGTGTATTAGATAATACTCCAAAAGCAAAGCCGCCATTTTCAACAAATAATACTTGTCAATTAAAAATAAAATCAAAAAAAAATTGTTTACTTTATTCAAAATATTACGATGCGAATCATTTGCATGATATAATATTTAAAAATTTTTCTTTAGAATTTTATAATCAAAGCTATCATTTTTTATTGTTATCTTGTGCGCTGTTGTATAATAGATTTAAAATAATTCATATGGATTTACACGCGAATAATGTATTATATAGTAATAAAACGAATAAATATCATATAATTGATTTTGGTATATCGCTTGATTTAGAAAAAGCGCTTATAGACAAAAAATATTTGAAATATATGCTATATTATAATTATAAAACCCCGTCAATTTATTATCCAATAGAAATGTATATTTTGATTTATTTTTTAAGAAAAAATAAAAAGTTAGAAATATTGGTATTATCAAAACTTATAAAAACTTATTACAATAAATTTCAAGATGAATATGGCGATTATATGAGTTTTATAATAGATAACAAGAGTTTAGATGATTATATGGAAGAGGTTTTGCAGTATTATATAAATAAATTTGTAAATAATTCCCCAATTAAATTGCATATTGAAACTATTTTAAGAGAAGCATCTTTTTCTTGGGATTTATATAGAGTGTCCGAATATTTCGTATATTTAATGTATTTAAACAATGGTGGGCCCGCGCGCGATGTAAGAAATATGAATATTATTGATGATAAAATGTCAAAAACATTGAAAATGTCATTACATTATGATTATACAAAACGACCTTTACCAATTGATATAATAAATCAAAGATTAAAATTGTAATTTATATTATGAAACGGGTTAAATATATTTCATATATAAATTTATATATTAAATATGGTAAAAAATTTTGGAGGCAAACATGGTAAAAAAATTGCAAGAAAAAATGCAAATACGACGCAAATTGAAAAAAAATTAAGATTTGCAAATGGGTCTGAAGAACTATATGGAATTGTAACAAAATGTCAAGGAAATGGTATTTTTTTGGTTATTTGCAATGATCAAAAAGAAAGATTGTGTATAATAAGAAATAAGTTTACTGGCAGAAATAAGCAAAGTAATTTGATTACTATAGGAAGTTGGGTTATCATCGGGTTGCGTAGTTGGGAAACCGTAAAAGATAATAAAAAAGAAAAATGCGATTTATTAGAAATATATAATAATAATGAAAAACATAAATTGCTTCAAAATTGTGATATAAATTTGTCTTATTTAATACAACAAGAAAATATAATATTGAATATAAATGATGATGAAATAGATAAACAAACTAAACATATTAGTTTTGTAAATAATAATAACGAGATTAATTGCGATGATAATGCGAATTTAGTTGAAGATGAAACAGAAAATAATATAACAGAAGATGATATTAATTTTGATGAAATATAATAAAATAGTGTAATAATATATCAAATGAGTCATATATTATTAGATATAAAATATGATGAAACTCTCCCATTGTTGTATGAAAAATCTATTGGTGAAAAAATTATATATGAATGGTGTAATTATAATAACCATGAATTAGTAATGCCTCCGATTAGTTATGTATTTCCAAGCATTTCGATATATAATAAAAAAAAAAATAAAGTAAATGTAAATCATTATATTGAAGATTATGATTCAAACATATCGCAAACATATAGCGCTGTAAATGATTATGATAACTCTGTAGAATATAGTGGATATACATCTGTTGGATTATTAAAAGAATCTCATATATCGATCCATACGTATCCGGAATTAAATTCTATTCAATTGGATTTTTTTTCTTGTAAAATGATTGATAAAGAACGTAATGTTATGTTTGTTGAAAAAAAATTTCATAAAACGAATACAATCAAGTTTGATTTTAAATATTTACATAGAGAAATAAATTAATGTTCATACATTAAATATTTATTATGTTTTTCTTTTTTGTAAAACTTGCAATCAATATTATAATCATTCCAGTTATTTTTTTCAATATCTATATCTTTAATATCGTTATTTTCTAATGATAAGATAGAGAATGGATAACTATTTTCAAAATATGAAATAAATGTATAATAACTAATTACATTTGTATTTTCTATTTCTTTAAATAAATTGATAAACCGTTCGCCATTTTTTACTAATAGTCCATTGGGTTGAAGTAAATTTATGCATTTATTGAAGAATTCAATGGTATCAACCGGGCTATTAGAATCACTATCTTCCGTGGTATCTACAATAATTAAATCAAACCTATTTATATAATCACTATCTAATTTATCAATGGTTATATTTGCATCTCCATATATGATTTCCACGCGGGAATCTTCTTCATAATCGTCTTGATCAAAATATTTTTTACATATATCAACAATCGTTTCATTTAATTCTAACATAACTACATTTTCTATTGTTTTGTACTTCATAATCTCTCTTAAAGTCATTAAATCTCCTCCTCCAATAATTAATACATGTTTTAGGTTATTTTGTAAATATTGAATAGGAAAATGTGTTATCATATCATGATAAACATGTTCTTTCTTTTCGCATAATTGAATTTCATTATTTATTAGCAAACATTTACCATAATCATATAATTGTGCAATTTGAATATTATCATAATCTTCATATATATATTTTATTTCTTTTTCGGATTCATTATAAGTCATCCCTTCATAAATTGTATTATTTAATTTATTTTTATGTAAAAAATAACTAATGATAACAATAAAAATAATAAATAATATCAAATTTTTATATTTATTTATAAATATACTCATTATATTATATTTATAAATTATTTATGATACTAAATTATAATTACATAAGGGACATTTTGTAAATGATTTGATGAATTTATCTTTTGTAGTATTAGATATTGCGTGATTACATGATTTAAATATTGTAATTTTTTCTTTACTAGAAAAATCTTGCAATAAAATTGGACAACTGTGATTTTTTATTTCTAATTTATAATCTTCATAAATACCATCAATCATATTATTATTTATTGTATTAATTATTTCTTCTGTATTTCCATTCGCCGCGTCTTGTTCTAACTCAACAGACTCTTCATAAATGTTATTTATTAAATTATTTACTTCTTCGTTATTTAAATTTTCTAACAAATGATTAATTATATTTGATGCATTATTTTCATCTAAAACTGTGTTGTGATAAAAATTTATATCTAAATCATTATATGCAAAACTAGAATAATATTCATCAGAGCCTAACGTATTATTTATTGAAACATCAATTAAATTATTTAAATAATTATATTGAATATGTGAAGTTATATTTGGCATAGATATTGGTGTCGATATTGGCGTTGTTGTTGGCGTTGTTGTTGGTGTGGGGGCGGGGGTGTACGTTACATTGCTGTAACCATTATTAAATAAGTAATTATTGTTTCTCACAAGAGCCGGTATTGGGACCGGTGCTGACGCCGACACCGATTCTGAATTGGTTGATGATATATTTGAATTAGTATTAGTATTAGTATTAGTATTAGTATTAGTATTAGTATTATTTTGATAACCATTATTAAAATAATAATTCATTGTTTGTTATATTAATCAAATATATTTAAGAATTTAAGAATAATTTTTAGATGTTTTTGTATGTTGTTGATCTGAAGATTTATTTTCTTCAAATTTAACTTTTTTTTTTGTTTTATTTTTTTTAGTATTTTTTAAAGTATCAGTTTTTTTTGAAAAAAATAACATAATTTTATTTGAATCGTTAAACAATTCAATACAAGGTTTAAATAGTATATCTTCTATATTTTCATATTGAGTTATAAAAGAATAATGGTGCGAATTTTCGCAAAAATTTTTAACATCACTTTCTTTTAAATTTAATTCAAATTTATAAATACCAGTTAAATCATATTTTACAGAATTATATTTTTTATTATCTAAAATCATAGTAATTAGTTCTTTTTTGCTTAATTTATTATTATTTACTTTAATGTCTAATTTTTTGTAATCAATCAGATTTTTTTCATCTAAATAAAAAATAATACATTTTAAAGAAGAAATTTTAGAACCTTTTTTAAAAAAATTGCTATTTTCTAGCAGATTTGTTAAATTTTCAAGAATATCTTCACTTTTTATATCAATAATTGAAGAAGTGTCCATGTCCATAATTATTGATAATAGTTTTTTTTAAAAGATTTAACTTAAAAGTTATAGTCATCATCTTCTGAATAATATTCTTCTTCTTCGTCCGAACTTTCTTCTTCCTCTACAATATCGTCCATATTGATTAATTGTTCTATTATAATATTAATTTCGTCTTCGTGATAATTTTCAAGGCGCAATTCTGATTTTAACCGCGATAAATATCTGTTTACAATTTCATTCATTCCGTTGTTGGCCCTTTTTTCAAAGTCTTCTTTCTCTAAAATACTACGTTCTTCTTCAGTTAGAGTATGAAATACTCCATTTTTAGTAAGCAGGACCATACCTTTTTTTAATTTATTTATATCAATACCTGTTATATTATTAAGGGGCTTTTTTTCAGGATTATAACAAATGGCTGTCTTATAATTCATAATTGACGATGAATTTGATGTCGAAACCTTCATAATTATATAGCTCTGGTTCTAATATATCACGGGGATTTATTATTTCAATTTTTTTTAAATCTCCAATAATATATAATGTCACTGTCTGTATTAAAAAAAAAATCTAACACAAAATATTCTAAAATATCTTCTAAAAAAGGATATTTTTCTCTGAATAATCCAAGAAGAGTATATAGTCATAGCAATCAGCCTCAAACGCAAACGCCTATGAAGGGTAATGTGCCTCGTGGTCATGGTAGTTGTTGTGGCAAATATCCAGTTGTGATAAATAATAGTCAATATAAAAATTATGATTATCATATAAGAGAATTTAATGGAGCGAAAGCAAATCCCGGTATTTCTGTAAAAAATAATAGAGGTAGTATTGATACTCGGTTTAAATGGATCAAAAGTACTTATCCGAATTATGTTGTTAAAAAAATGAATGATACCGATTATTCTGAATATTATTATAGAATTAATGGTCAAAATGCTACAACAGACACTTCCGTAAATGAAGTAAATTGCGTTGGGGCGGAAAATTGTAAAACATTAAATAGTCATATTGTAAAACGCGTTGATACGTTGGATTATAGTGAATATTTGAAAACTTCCTTTTTAAATAAAAATTGTTTGCCCCCGCCTAATAGTAAAGCGCCTATTCCTGTGCCGGTTCAGGGTAATTGTACAGGGTGTAATGCCGAGGCTCCTGAGCCCGATAGTGAAAATGGTAACTGTAATTAATGATTTATGAAATAATGATCTCCAAATGTACGATGATCTGTATAAAAGTCTTTAGAATTATATTCATAATATTTGTTGTCTAAATTGAATATAATTTTTCTTATATTTAACTCTTTTATAACTTCCAAACATTTCATACAAGGTGCTGAATTAGTGCTTTCTTTATGCGGAGAATAACGGCTGATATATAATTTTGTCTTTTTCATAATTCTTGCTAACTTTCGTTTATTATTACTATTTCTATGATGAATATCTCTTAATACTTTTATTTCTGCGTGACAACTACATTGGTCTTTTATAAAATTATCTTTTGACGAATAACATTTGTAAGTATTGCAACCCTTTGCAATTATTTTCCCTCCGTATGTTGCAACACATCCGTGTTTAAATAATAATTCAGAATGTGTAGCCTCTTCTAATGATGTCGAAAACATTTTGTCTTTTTTATTTGACAATGTTATCATTTCTATACAATATAGATGAGTTATACAACTATTGTTATATGTGTTAAAGTTATTTTAACAATTAATATTATTTAAATTTTATAATATATAATATTAATAATATGCCTGCTGATATAGAAACCGGAGACATTCAATTACATTCAAATAATGCCAAAGATAACGATAGTTCAAAATTTTTATGTTTTGATTGTCCTGAAAATAGCAATTTATCAGAAGATGAAACTTCACAAACACAATCACACGCGACTTTTGAAGGAATAAATAATAATTCTATTTGTGACGAAGATGATTTAGGAGACAATGAAGATGAATTTTTTAAATCTGACAAATATGAAAATCATGTTTTTGATGAAGACCATAGTATTTTTAATGAAAATCATAATAATAATATGGAATTTTATGAGAAAGATCCCGGAAACGAGTCTTGTTTTGAACTAAATAATGAGTTTTTAAAAATCATTGATAATGCCGCGAATAATACAAATTTTAAAAAGGCTGAAAATACTCAAGTTTATATTGATACTGATACACCAATCGATACTGATGAAAAAACTTCCTTTTTCAAAAACAATAATATACCAAATGATGTGATGATACTTCACAATATTGAAGATTTTTGGGAAGCGAATAGTGAATCAGAAGATGAAGAATATTTAGATAAAAATTCAAAAAATCCGTTAGATCAAATTTCTTTTGAAAAATTAAAAAAAAAAATATACAAAGATTTTGAAGTTAATTTAATACATAGATACAGTTCGGCTCTAGATATTTTAGCAAGTTATATCAAATATCATGTGATTATATATACAGAAGCATCGTATTATTGTACATTCAAGTTAAATTTATTTATGGTTCCTGCAATATTGTTTTCTACAATTTGCACCATTATGACAAGTATTACGCATAATCGCAAAGATATGGGATATATTATATCATCTATGAATGGATTTGTTGCGTTTTTATTAGCAATTATTAACTATTTGAAATTAGATGCTTCTGCCGAGTCACATAAAATATCTGCATATCAGTATTCAAAATTGAAAAATTATATTGAATTTTCTTCAGGAGAAATTTTATTGTTTCAAGATCCAATTATTACAAATAAGAATTTTGTTTCGGAAAAAATAAAAATATGGGAAAAAAATAATGAAGACGCATATAATGATAGTTTGATTTACAATAATGAAAAAAAGAAAAAAATAAAAGAATATTCAAAATTGAAATCCCAACTTGAAAAAAAACTAATCGATACGATTCAAAATAAACTATTTGAAATCAAAAAATCATTGAAGAATATTGAAGACAATAATAATTTCATTTTACCCAAACATATTAATCGTAGATATTATAATATATATAATATTAATGTATTCTCTTACATTAAAAGTGTTGAAAATTACAAATTAATTATATTGAATAATTTACGTAATGTAAAAAATGAAATTCGGTTTTATAGAACATTAAATAAAAACACATTGACAGATGACAAAATTGAAAAAATACGAATATTATATAAACGTAAAAACCATATTTTAACAGAATTTTTAGAATTAAATAAAGGGTTTATGTTGATTGATACTATGTTTCAACAAGAAATAAAAAATATAAATATACGCAAAAAATATTGGCCTATATTTAAATTGCAAGGATTTATTAAAATGATAATTAAATGTTGCTGTTGTAAAGTAACAAACATTAATATATTACCGGTTGGTTACAAATATTGCACGAAAGTGGGATTTATGGACGAAGACGGTAATTATCTTTTAGACAAAATTTTGCGGTGTAATAATATATTATCTAATGATTAATTTGATTAAGTATTATGCGGTGGTGGCGGTGGTGGGTGCGGCGAATATGTTGCCGTCGGCAGTGGACGGGGTAGTAGATATGGAGTTATTATATAAAGCATCGCCCATTAACATATTTGTTGTACTATTGAAATATTTGAAATCTTCTGAAATTGTATCTTGATAACTCAAATCATAATTTGATTCAAAAAATTGAGAAGAATATTTTCCTTTATCTTTCATTGCACTAATGGAGCAGTTTACATCTCCAGGATAACATTTTATGAGTTCTCCGTATACACCGTCATAATTAATATCTGTGTCGTCTTTATCAGTAAATACTGGAATATTATAATTATATATAACTTGACTATTGTCATAATAAATGTTTTGAGTTATATCATTGTATTCATCTTGTTCCACAATACCATCTATTATTAATTGTTTGTTATATAAATATTTTCCGCTTTTTGGATCTGTCGGATCATCGTCTTCGGCGTAAGTATATAAATAAACATAACTTATATCTACATTATTGCCATTATCGTATAAATATTTATCATTAATTTGTGTGTTTATAGATTGATTATATTTATTAAAACAAATATCATAAACGGTTTCATTTGACTCTACAGAATCAAAACTAATATCCTTTTTCGCATCTGCGTATGATATGTATTTATCCCATTCTGGGTTATTACTATCCGGATTTATATCTTGAATATATTTAGTAATATTATTTGGGCGATTATCGTTATAATAATTCTCTATTAATAAGTTTGATGTATTATTGAAGTATTTTAAATCAGTCATTATGCTATGATCAGAATAGTGGTCTTCATTTGTTGTTTTGTTGAATACAATTGGATTATATACAGGATCGGCTAGTGAATATATAGGAGGGTCGGTTGGGTTAGGGTATTTAATTTGGTTCATAGTTGTTTGATATGGTAATGGTCCATTGAACGAAGTATCGGATTCTCCAAAACTTTTCAGTCCTTCTTTTATTGTACAATTCAGAAAATAGTTTATTAATATTGAAATAAGTAAAATTATTAAAATTGTTAAAATAAATGATAATGTTGTTGAACGATCTATATTCATTATATATATCTAAATAAAACATTTTTAAAAGGAAATGTTTTATTTATAATGTATATATAAATAGAATTAATGGAAATAGAATCTTTATCAAATAGTATTTATGTAATTTATATTATTGTTGGCTATTTTTTAAAATATTATATATTATTTTATATTTTGTACATAGTATATTTTTTGTTTTTACAAATTTATAAATATTTGTGCATGGCAATTATTAATATTATTGCGTTTTTCAAAATTTTACTTAAACCGCCTAATCTAAATGTTTTAGGGCTTGAATTTACAAATTATTTTGCCATTATAGATGGGTTCTTAACATTAGTTATTGGTATTGTATATTTAATTATTGCAGTTGCGTTTATGATAGTCACTGGTATTATTTCATTGCCATTTAATTATTTATTTGCCCTCGAACTTTAAACTTGGTGCATTTATTCAAATTAAAGAAATTATTTTTGAAGTTTTTATTTTTGTAATTAAAGATAGTAGATAAAATTAATAATATAATTATAGATAATGATAGAATAATTTGTATAATATTAAAAATGTTTATAGAACTTCTATCTGGGTTTGGGGATATTTTTTTGAAATAGTTATAATATTGCGAAGTTATAATTAATCCAGTAAATAATATTAATACAATAGTAATTACGGAAATATCGATCATATTCAAAAACAAAAAAATTAAATATACAAAAATAGATTTAATAATTGGATATATTGGATTTTCAAAAGTTTCGATATTCGGGTCTACAAGATTAATTGAAAAGTAAATCACTAAAAATAACAAAAGATGTCTAAAATATCTGTGTTCATTTAAAATGTTTTGATAATTACAGCCGACATACGGCGCTAAAAAACTTGCACAAAATAATATTAACGCTAAAAAAACACCTCTTAAAGTTACAAAAAAATTAGAATAATTATTAATATTTTGTTTTTGATTTTGATTTACTTTGTAAGTGTACATTAATATATCTATTTATTTTTCTTTTGCGTTTTTTTGTTGTTGGACGCGTTGTTTTTAAGTTTTGCCTGTTTCTTCAATAATTTTTTTTTTATCCCCGGCTTCTTTTTTGTCTTTTTACGAATAAATTTATTGACTTTTTTTCTTTTATTTTGTCTTTTTTTTAATACATAGTTATTACGAAATGGTTCTATTAATTTATCAAAATCATCATTTGTAAATAAATCGCTTCTTTTAAAACTGGGGATTATTGTACCATCTTTAATATAATTCTGAACTAATACATCAGGTAATGAAAATCCTATATTTGGATTAAATTTTTCAAATATTTTTAAATATTCATCTTCGTCTAATTTTTTTTCAATTTTTATGTTATCAGACTCATAATATAATAGTGCCGAATTATCATTTGTTTTACTAATTTCTATTTTTTTATACATTATTTATATAAAGCAAATTTTATATTTTTCATAATTTATTATATTATAAATCATACATTATCTATTAAAGGCTGAAATCATATTTACAAAAATATTAACTAAATCTAAATAATAATCTAATGCCCCCATTATACAATCTCTATCAGGATTCTTATTGTTATATCTTAATAATATCATATTTGTATCATATATTATATAAATGCTAAATAATAATAACGCAAATACTACTAATCCTTGATTTGTTGTACTGCTATATGGTGCAACTATTCTTACAATATATATAAATATTAACAGTATTAATAATAAAAATAATATTAGTCCTAGCCAAGACAAATCTATTTTATAAAATACAGCACCAAACCCGAATATTAACATTACAAGGAATAACATAATTGTGCTCACTAATGCGGACATAATAATATTAACATCGATCAATTTAAGACAAAATGATAAGAATATGCCTTCAGTTATGCTAAAAATGGTAAATAAGACAAATCTTTGATAAAATTTCAAATTAGGCGATACCATTAATGTGATTAGACCAATTGAAAATATTATAAATATAAATAATATGAAATAATTTATAGTATATGGGTTAAATATTTTGAATTTGTATATAATAACAAAGACAATTGTCGTAACTATAAATTGAAATAATAAGGTTATAAATATACATCTTAAAAGCCCTTTTTTTTTATTTATCAATTCACTAAAATTTTTTAAATAATTCATATAAATAAAATTGATATAATAAAAATACTTCTTAACTATTCATAATCGGTAATTATGGCAGAAGCGTCATTTTCATCTACGAATGATTCTAATTTTTTGTATATGAAATTTGTAAAAGACATTTCTTTACTTCAAACTAGTGAAAGTGTTTCAAATTACTATAAAACATTGGAGGGAACTTATAATAAAGCTCAGTTATATGAATTATTTAAAGACATGATTGGTTATATTGATGATTTATATTATAATGAGGGCACTAGTCCTTGGAGCGATAATCAATATGATTGTTTTTTGGAAATAATCTCTAGTAAATATTGTGAATTTGATAAAAATAATTCAGACAAAATTGGTTCTGACATTAAATTAGAGAATAATATTGTACAATTGCCGTATTTTATGGCATCGATGAATAAATATAAAAAGTTGTCTGAAATTCAAAATTGGCAAAAAAAATTCACTGGCGACTATGCAATAAGTGCTAAATTGGATGGTATTAGTGCGTTATATCATAATAATAAATTATATACTCGAGGTAATGGAACAAAAGGGCGTGATATAAGTTTTTTGTTACCGTTTTTGAATTTACCCAAAAATTTGGATTATACGTTGCGTGGCGAATTAATTATGAAGAAATCGGTTTTTTCGAATAAATATGGTAATTATGCGAATGCAAGAAATTTGGTTTGCGGGTTATTAAATAGAGTGTATACGGAAGAAAATAATGAGTTATATAATGATATTGATTTTGTGGCTTATGATATATATTATCATAATCCGTTGCAGTTTTATAATAAAATCAAAATATTAACATCTATTGATGTATTATTTGTGATTAATATTTTGAATATTACAGATTTGTCTATTTCAAATTTGGATAATGTTTTGAATGATTTTATAATGAATTATGATTATGAAATAGATGGAATTATTATTACAAGTAATAAGCCGGTTATTCATCCGGATAATAAAAATCCAGAATTTGCATTTGCTTATAAAAATAATGAATTGGGAGTTGAAAAAAAAGACACTATTGTTGAAAAAATTATATGGAATATATCAAAAGACAATTATTTGAAACCTAAAATAAAATTTTTATCATCAATTAATTGTAATAATTCTACTGTTGAATATGTTACCGGGTTCAATGCGAAATATATTGTAGAAAATAAAATCAGACCTGGTACAAAATTGCAAGTAGGATTAAGTGGCAATGTGATCCCGCACATATTTAATGTGTATAATGATGATGAAAATGTAGATGAAATAGAGATGTTTAAAGAGATTCCGGAGCAATATTCAAATTACGAATGGAGTAAAAACAAGGTTGATTTGTTATGTGTAAATACGGAAACTCCATTTGCAATAATTAAAAGAAATATGGTATTTTTCAAAATGTTGGAATTGAAATGTGGATTGCAAGAAACCACATTACAAAACATTTATAAATCTTTGAATATTTATTTATTAAAAGATGTATTGTCTTTATCATTAGAACAATGGGTTCAGGTAGACAAAGTGGGAGAAAAAAAGGCCTCTAAAATAATTGATGCCTTTTATGAAAATATACATTGGTCTTGTGTAACAGAAAAAAAGACGAATAATGGTTCGAAAATAGATTCCGACTTTTATGTATTATGTAAAAAATATTTATTTAGTTTCTTGGTTGGATTACAAAGCTTTTCTAGAGGATTTAGTATTAAAAAAATAGAATATCACTTTAATTATTTATTTAATTTGTCTTTGTCTTCCAAAATTGATTTTGATTCTTTATGTAATATTGATTATCTTTTACATTCAGATACTAAAAATAGCGTCCTTAATAATCTATTAAATTTCAAAACTTTACAAGTAACAGAAGAAAGTATTTTATTGTTTTATAATGGATATTTGTCGTTTATTAAAGATTATGAATTGTTGAGAGAATATTTGATTACAAATAGTAATATTGAATTGCCCGAATTGGCCATATTAATAAACGGATATAAAATGATTTTAACGTCGAAAGGGGAATTTGGTGGTGAAGGTGATGGAGGAGGTGTCAAATTGAATGGTTACAATGTGGTATTTTCGGGAGTGAGGAATAAAGAAAAAGAACAAGAGTTTGTTGATAAAGGTTATATAATATCTGATACAGTAAATTCAAAAACAAAAATATTAGTTGTAAATGACACTAATACAATTTCTAGTAAAGTAAAAAAGGCAAAAGCACATAATGTTCAAATTATTACTTTGGAGTCTTTATCTTTAAGCGCCATATAATCGTTATTTACTTACCCATAAACAGATTTAAACATAGGTTGCCTATATAGTATGTGAAGCACTAGTAAGCAAGGTTGCCCGAGTGGTCTAAGGGGGGGCACTTAAGATGCCCTATGTTCGCATGCGTGGGTTCGAACCCCACACCTTGCATAATTATAATTAACTCTTGTAGTGTAATGGTTATCACTGAATGTTTTGATTCTTCAGATCTAGGTTCGATTCATAGCATGAGTGAAGTGATGAGAAGAGTTTAGCTCTGTTAGCTCAGTTGGTTAGAGCACACGACTGTTAATCGTGGGGTCGCAGGTTCGATTCCTGCACGGAGCGGTAATTTTATTTTTATTTGGAATATTGAATATTGAATATTGAAAAACTCGTGATAGCTCAGTTGGAAGAGCAGCAGACTGTAATTGTTTATATTAAGCTGGCAGATATAATATTATGAATATAACATTATTCATAATATGAAGAAATCTGTTGGTCGTGGGTTCGATTCCCACTCGCGAGATTTAAATTTTTAAATTAAAATACTTTATGGAATAGGATACGAATAATTTGAAGTATAATCGGTTGTACTTGCGTTAGCATCTGTAACATTAGCACATGCAGTAGCACATGCGGCTGCACAGGCATATGGTAATGGTAGATTCGTTACAGTATCACCCGTCTCTGTCACCGCAGCAACCGCGGCGGATGCTGCGGCCTCTGCCTCTGCCTCTGCCTCTGCCTCTGCCTCTGCCTCTGCC
>CERI01110701.1_pt1 | contig 16956 bp, 16 predicted proteins | sample 350261 | NCBI WGS metagenome assembly CERI01 (sample SAMEA2620979, study PRJEB7988) | marine metagenome | isolation source: saline water (ENVO:00002010), including
CTTTACTAATATTGACTGGTCTCCCTATCTAAGATTAAATAGAAATCCACTATTTAGATTTTTAATCAAAAAAATATTGTCAAAGAAAAGATTGCATAGATTTAATAATATCCCGAAAAATATTATGGTTCATAATCTTAAAAATGGGATTCCTTTTTTGGATAATTCAGTTGATGTTGTTTATCATTCACATCTTTTTGAACATTTAGATCGAGAAGTGGGAAAAGACTTTCTAAAAGAGATACATAGGGTTCTAAAACCAAAAGGAAAAGTTAGGATTGTTGTGCCAGATTTAGAAAGATATTGCAGAGATTATATATCACACATTGATGAAGCACTAAACCAACCCATTAAAGCTAAAGATCATGACAAGTATATAGCCCCAATTCTTGAGCAGTCTGTAAGGAAAGATTCAGTAGGAACCTCACAACAAAAACCTTTAATAAGGTTTTTTGAAAAATTAATTCTTGGAGATGCTAGATCGAGAGGTGAAACACATCAATGGATGTATGATAGAATAAATCTTCAGTCAATTCTTAATGAGCTAGGTTTCACTCATATTGCTATTGAAAAATTTAATACAAGTAGTATCCCTGATTGGAATAATTATAAACTTGATATAAATGAAAATAATAATGAATATAAACCTGAGTCTTTATATGTTGAGGGAGAAAAAAAATAAAAATGAGAAAAATGAAAAATTATATTTTTACATCTGAATCAGTTTCAGAAGGTCACCCAGATAAAGTTTGTGACCAAATATCAGATGCAGTTTTGGACGCATACTTAAAAGAAGATCCCGATAGCCGCGTTGCTTGCGAAACATTGGTAAAAAATAATTTAGTTGTTATTGCTGGAGAAATTACATCAAAAGGTAATCCTAATTTAGAAAGTGTTGTAAGAAAAGTAATAAATGAAATTGGATATAATAATGACGCTTTAGGGTTCAATGGGGATAACTGTAAATTTGAAAATCACATCACTAAACAGTCTCTTGATATTGCCCAAGGTGTAAATGAAGGTGAAGGTGAAGATTTAAATCAAGGCGCAGGAGATCAAGGGTTAATGTTTGGTTACGCATGCAGAGAAACAGATTCATTAATGCCAGCTCCAATCGATCTATCTCATAAATTAGTTAAAAAACAATCTGAAGTAAGGAAAAGCGGCTTGCTTTCATGGCTAAGACCTGATGCAAAGAGCCAAGTTAGTATTGAGTATAGCGAAAATGGAAAGACAATTAAAGGTCTATCAGCAATTGTATTATCTACTCAGCATGATGAGGATATTTCTCATCAAGATATTAAAGATCAAGTATTTGAACATATAATTAAGCCAGTAGTTCCTAGTAATTGGATTAAACCTGAAACCAAAATTTTTATAAATCCAACTGGAAAGTTTGTGATTGGTGGACCTGTTGGTGATTGCGGATTAACTGGTAGAAAAATTATAGTTGATACTTATGGAGGAATGGCAAGACATGGTGGTGGAGCTTTTTCCGGAAAAGATCCATCTAAAGTTGATAGATCTGCTGCTTATGCTGCGAGATATGTGGCTAAAAATATTGTTGCAGCCAGACTAGCTGATTATTGCGAAATACAAGTTTCATATGCAATAGGAGTAGCAGAACCAACCTCAATAAGTATAAATACTTTTGGAACAAGTAAGATGTCAGAAAAAGAACTTGAGTCATTAGTTAGAACCCATTTTGATTTAAGACCAAAAAGTCTTATCAATGTATTACAACTCAAAAGGCCTATTTATCAAGACACAGCTGCATATGGGCATTTTGGAAGAAATGGGGATAATTTTACTTGGGAAAAAACTGATTTATCTAATATATTAAGGCCTTAATATATTAGTATAATGGAGGATATTCAAAGATGAGAACTGTAACCTTAGATAATGTTGATATTAAATCGCCTAGTGAAAGAAAAAAAGAAAGTAAAAAAATGGAAAATATTGTAGAGATTTTACCGCATAAAGTAAAAGATATGAGTCTTGCGAAACTTGGAAGGTACCAAATTGGTATTTCAGAGAAAGAAATGCCTGGTTTAATGACCTTAAGAAAAAGGTATAATAATGAAAAACCTTTATCTGGTTTTAGGCTAACAGGATCTTTGCACATGACAACTGAAACTGCAATTCTTATTGAAACTCTTAAAGATCTTGGAGCAGATGTAAGATGGGCAAGTTGCAACATTTTTTCAACACAAGATGAAGCAGCAGCAGCAATTGCTGATACCGAAACTCCAGTATTTGCATGGAAGGGTGAAACATTAGAAGAATATTGGGATTGTACATTACAGGCTCTTACTTTTGATGGTAATATGGGTCCAAACTTAATTGTTGATGATGGTGGTGACGCAACCCTTCTTATTCACAAAGGTTATGAGCTTGAAAATTATTTTAATGAACATGGAAATTATCCTGAAATAACAACTACCAATCCAGAAGAGTTAGTAGTTGAGAAACTTATTAGAAAAGTACATAAGCTCAATGGAAATCATTGGCATAATATAGTTCCAGATATTATTGGTGTTTCAGAAGAAACTACTACTGGTGTTGCTCGATTAGTACAAATGGAGCAGGATCAGAAACTTCTCTTCTCAGCTTTTAATGTAAATGATTCAGCAACTAAATCAAAATTTGATAATCTTTATGGATGTCGCGAATCACTGGCTGACGGTATAAAACGTTCTACTGAGGTTATGCTGGCTGGTAAAACAGTAGTAGTGTGTGGATATGGAGATGTTGGTAAAGGTTGTGCACAGTCAATGAAGTCTTATGGCTGTAAAGTAATTGTTACTGAAATTGATCCAATCTGTGCATTACAAGCTGCGATGGAAGGGTTTGAAGTTAGAACACTTGAGAGTGTTTTAGATAAAGGACAACTATTTATAACAACTACAGGTAATAAAGATATTATTACTCTTGACCATATAAGAGGAATGAGAGATCAAGCCATTGTTTGCAATATTGGGCATTTTGATAATGAAATTCAAGTAGATGCATTAAATGATTCAGACGCTAGGAGAGAACAAATTAAACCTCAATACGATAGATATACTTTTCCAGATGGTAAAGAAATATTCCTACTAGCAGAGGGCAGATTAGTTAACCTAGGATGTGCTACAGGACATGCAAGTTTCGTTATGTCAACATCATTTGCAAATCAAGTATTAGCACAGCTGTTTTTGGCTAAAGAAAAACCTAATGTCGGATTGTATAATTTACCAAAAGAATTGGATGAAGAAGTTGCAAGACTACACTTGGAACATCTTGATGCAGAACTCACAGTTTTAACTGAAGATCAAGCAGATTATATTGGTGTTGAAGTTGAGGGTCCATTTAAGAAAAACGAATACAGATATTAACTAAAGTTTTCTTCAATATATTTTGCAATGATATGTCCAACAAGAATATGATTTTCTTGAATTCGTGCAACATTATTACTATTAACTTTTAACTTTAGGCAGTCAAATTTTTCTGTTTCTCCACCATTCTTACCAGTGAAAATAATTATATTTAGCTTCTTATCAATAGCTGTATCAACTGCTCTAATAATATTTTGGCTATTCCCTGAAGTAGAAATAGCGATTAGCATATCTCCTTGATTGCCAATAGCTTCAATTTGTCTTGAAAAGATATTTTCAAATCCAAAATCATTTCCAATAGCTGTCAAGTTAGATGGATTAGTTGATAAAGATATTGATGGCAATGCTTTTTTTTCTTTTTCAAATTTTCCTACGATTTCTGAAGCAATATGTATGCTATCAGTAGCACTGCCTCCATTACCGCAGAGCAAAATTTTTTTATTATTTTGAATAGTTTCTAATGTCATTGAACATATTGCTTCAATATTATCTATTTGATTTAGTAAATCATTAGTGACTTGGATATTATTACGGATTATATCTTTAATATTTATTCTCATATTTTTTACTGCAATTAAGTTCTATATTTATTAATTAATTTTATGTACTAATCATCAAATCTTGACAACAACATATGTGACTATTTTACAATTATTATTTATTAATAAACTAATTACCAATTCTTTAGATAAGCTATAATTATTTATATTTTTTTATTGGCTACACCTAAAGTGTAAATCCGGATTCTTGTGCGTCATTATAAAACATTTTTACTGTTTCTAAAGAAAATTTGTCCAAATCCTTACCAAAATCTTTATGGTAGGCATTAATTAGTGAGAACGGAACCGTAATTATATCAGTATTAGTTCTAGCAGCCTCAACTATATTAAATATTTCTCGAGTGCTTGCCCAAAGTGTCTCGATTAAGGGATGTTCCTTAGTTAATTCAGATGCAAATTTCATTGTTGGCTCTGGATCTAATCCTACATTTGCTATCCTTCCAGCGAATATCGATATAATAGAATTAATATCAGGATTTAAGGCGTTATATACTTTTTCAATATGTTCATGCGTAAATAATGCTGTAGCATTCACCTTGACACCACTATGACTTAGCTTGTGCATTAAATCATATGTTGGTTCTGATTTGGTATTTGTTACAGGAATTTTGACCCAGACATTGTCACCTAAATCTCTTAGAATTAATGCTTGTCTATACATTTCATCTAAATCATCAGAAAAAACTTCAAAAGATATAGACTTATCTTTTACATGATATAGCACTTCCTTTGCAAAGCCTAAATAATCTGTAATGCCAAGCCTCGCCATCAAAGTAGGATTTGTAGTAAAGCCATCTATAAAATTGTCCTTTGACATTTTTATTATTTCTTTTAAATCTGCGCCATCTGCGTAAATCTTAACTCCTAAATCATTCATTTTACTGACTCCCATTTCATTTCATTTGCAAGTAATAGAGGATGTGCAACTAGTAAATGCCACACCACAGCTTGGAATGCTTCAGTATGTGGGGTTACATTTGCGTCATTGACATTTGGAATAATAATACACTCATTTGCTACTTTTGCGGTGTATCCACCATCTCGTCCAACAACACCACATACTTTTGCATTAACTTCTTCAGCAAGTTGTAAAGATTTCAAAATATTAACACTAATATTTTTTTCGAGATTTCCACCTCCTACTGAAAAAACAAATAGTAAATCTTTTTCATTAAGTTTTGAGCCTTTCAGCCAGTTTACATAGCATGTGTCCCATCCATCGTCATTGACTCTTGCAGTTAATTCAGATACATTGTCTGTTGGGGCATAGCTTTCTATTGAGCAAATTTTTCTAAAATCATTAACTGCATGTCCGGCATGTCCTGCTCCTCCACCAACACCAAGAAAAAATATTCTACCCTCTGCCTTTCTAACGTTATTTATTATTTTGGCCATATTCTCAATTTTAGCTGGATCAATTGAGTTACAAATTTCTATGCATTCACTTAAATATTTTTCTGAAAATGTTGTCATAATTTATTCCCCTTATTTTACTAAACTTAAAAAATTTTTGTAATTTTTTATAGTTTTTATTTAATACTATACTATGTACCAGTTCCTCTTAAAACAACTGATATTGTCTTAAAAAAGATTTTAACATCTAGCCATAATGACCAGTTGTCAATATAATATAAATCTAAATTAATCCAATCATCAAAATTATTAATTTTATTTCTTCCGCTCACTTGCCATAAACATGAAAGGCCAGGAATCACACTTAATTTTCTTTTATGTGAAATTTCAAATTTTTCAAATTCATGTGGAAAAGAAGGCCTTGGACCTATAAAACTCATATCACCTTTCAGTATAGCAAATAATTGAGGTAATTCATCTAAACTATACTTTCGTAAAATTTTACCAAAAGGTGTAATTCTTGGATCGTCTTTGATTTTAAATACCACACTACTCATTTCATTAAAATCTTGCAAATCATTTTTCAAGCTATCAGCATTTGTAACCATTGTTCTGAATTTGTAACTAGTAAATCTTTTGCCCTTGAAGCCATGAACATCCCACTTATAAAGAAAGGGATATCCATTAAGTAACAAAACAAACATTATGATTGCGAAAAACAATGGAGCAAGGATAAAGATTAAAAAAATTGAAAAGAAGATATCAAGAGCTCTTTTTATAATCCTGTAACTAAATTGATGAATAATTTTATTTGCTTTAATCATTTAAGAATTTAGTTATTTCAGTTAAATCAGTAATCATTTGTCTCGATCTAAGATTTTTATTATGATCTCTTCTAATTAATACAAAGTCAACTCCAGCATTTTTAGCACAATCTAAATCAGCTTGTGAATCACCAATAAATAAACTCTTTTCTAAGTTAATTTTCCATTTTTTTTGGGCATTAAAAACCATGTTTGGTGAAGGTTTTTTTAAACCATCTTTTGTATAAATATCATCAAACGCATAGTAAATATCGTTAATAGGTAACTCGCTTTTCATATATTTATTTATTTCTTCAAGATCTTTAATATTCATTTTTTTTCTTGATATATCTGGTTGGTTAGAAATTATAATAACTAGTATTTTTTTTTTAAAACAAATATTTATACATTTCTTTATATCTGGAAAAAAAGTGAATTCTTTAAGTTTTCTTGGAGAAAAAAGACCGTTGTCTCGATTAACTAACTTATTAATTACACCATCTCTATCAAAAAAAATAGCTTTATTTTCAAAGCTTAACTTCACGTTTTTCCTTGCTTGACTTATAAATTGCATCAACAACCATATTTGCTTCTAATCCGTTTTTTGATATACATTTATTAATGATTAATTTTTTGAAAAATGACCACTCTTTTTTCCATGAGATATCTTTTTTAGTAAAGTAATAATTTCGTATTTCTGGCTTTCCTCCTTCTAAATTTCTAACACCAAATATTAGTTTTTCAGATCCATATGATCCTCCAAGACCAGAAATTTGTATATAACCCCTATCTCCATAGATACTTAACTCAAATTTATTTTTCCAATAAATCCAGCCTACTGAAAAAAGAGATTTTATATTATGTTTATGATATAATATAAATGAAGATGAATCTTCTACTTCGCTCTTCCATACTAAATTATCTACTGAACCATATACTTTCCTTGGATATCCCTGAAATAATATTGCAAGATCAATTAAATGCACACCTTGGTCTAAAAGCTCTCCACCTCCACTTAATTTTTTTTGCATTCTCCATTCTTTTTCCATGCCTTTTCTACCACCATGACCGTAATGGCCATGTATATGTATAATGTTTCCAATATAACCTTTTTTATAAATTTGCTCTGCTTTCATAACTGCAGGATGAAATCTATGGTTAAAACCTGTATAGATAATTCTATCGTTTTGATTGGCACAATCATAAATTTCTTTACTTTCAAAGGAATTTCTTCCGAGTGGCTTTTCGGATAATACGTGCTTATTATTTTTAAGAGCATTAATAGCAATTTCTTTGATTAAGAAATTAGGAGTCGCTATAATTATAACATCAATTCTTTGATCTTTAATTAACTGATTATAGTTATCAGTATATTCGCAATTCAGTTTCTCCGAAAGCTCTTTAGCGACTTTGATATTATTATCACAAACAGATATGATTCTATCATTTTTATGAATATTAATGGCTCTTTTATTACCAATTAAACCACATCCAATTATGCCAATTTTCATTGTAAGATATTTCCTATTTTAAGATTTTAAGTATGATTAGAAACTATTTTTGAACCATCAAAGTCAAAACTATAGTCAAGCTCTATTAAACCCTCTGCGTTCATTGCCTTTCTTAATTGATGATGATTTTTTTCACAGTAAAAAGTAAAGAATCCTCCACCACCGGCACCACTAATTTTACCACCTTGGGCTCCATTTTTTTTAGCAACATCGTAAATTGCATCAAACCTCATGTTAGACACTCCAGAAGATAATTTTTTCTTATATTGCCAATGTTGGTCAAACATTTCTCCTAATTGATGGATATTTTCTGATTTTACAATTTCAAGTATTTTATACCCTGATTCTTTAATATAATGTAAAGAATCAAGAACAGATTTTTTTTGGTTTTTTGTAGAACGATCTTGTTCTGATAAAATACCTTTATTAAGTCTTTGTTTTCCAGTATAAAAAATCATAATGTTTCTGTTTAATTCTTTAATCACCGATTGATTTAGATCTAATTGATAGTTATGAACTTCTCCATTTTTCTTTATTTCCATAACTGTAAATCCACTGAACGCTGCTAGATACTGATCTTGTTTCCCCATAGGTTTTTTTAAAATATCCATTTCTATTTCACAGGCCATTTCTGCCAAATCTTTAAGCGATAGATATTCTTTTTTGTGAGAAAATAATGCATTTAATAATCCAACAGTATAAACACTTGAGCTGCCAAGCCCACTTCCAGCTGGTATATCAGCTATAGAAGAAATTTCTATTTTAGATAAAATATTTGCCTTTTCAAGACAAGCTCTTGCAATTTCATGTTCTAATTTTTTATAATCTAAAACTTTTTCGCTTTTGCTATATTTTAATCTTATGTAGTCATCAACTGCAGGAGTATTTACAGAAACATACATGTACTTTGATATTCCGAAACTAAAAATAAACCCTCCAAATTTTTCATAATAGCTTGGAAGATCTGTTCCTCCCCCGCCAAGAGTTACCCTAAAGGGTGTTCTACTTACAATCATTTATTAACCTCCTGAATTACGTTAGATAGAATATAATCTATGGATAGTTTTAGACCTGTATCTAAATTTACTAATGGTTTCCATCCTGTCATCAAAGCTCTATCAATATTAGCTAGATTATTCTGAGCTTCGAAATCAAAATTTTTCGTATACTTTGGCTCTAAGTCTGAATTTAAAAGAAGCTTGATTCTATCATAAATATGCTTTATCGAATAATTTTTTCCGGACCCTACATTAAAAACCATATTATCTGTCATTTTATTGTTCATGCAAATTAGATGAAAACTATTAACATCATCAACATATATAAAATCTCTTTTCTTTGATCCGTCACCATAGATTGTAGGCTGTTCTTGATTTAGGAGCTTAATAATAAATGCACTAAAAACTGGTGGGATTGTTCTTCTATAATCTTGTCTCGGTCCATAAACGTTAAAATATCTTAAACCAGTGGTTACTAATTTATGTTTTTTAAAATATTCTCGGGCTATACGATTTGTTTCCATTTTGGATTTTGCATAAACACTTGTTGGTAAAACATCTTCCTCTTTTGAAGGTAAAATTTTTGAACCTTCATAAACTGAAGAAGATTCTGCATATATGACTTTTTTAATATTTTTTTTTGAAGAAATATTGAAAATATTTTTGGTACCATTAATATTTATATCTTCAGTTTCTTTAGGATTATTTTCGCAATCAATGATAGAATTCTTGGCTGCTAAATGAAATACGTAGTCAACACCGGTAAATAAATTACTTATATCATTGTTTCGTATATCTTCTTGATAAAAATCTACGCCATCAGGAATTTGATCTGATACTCCATATGATAAATTGTCAATACCAACTACCTCAATATTTTCTTTAATTAATGATTCGGCTAAATTACTTCCAATAAAACCAGCTACACCTGTTATTAAGACTCTCATGAGTTGTGTAATTTATCAACATAATAATATGAAATGCCAATAAAAATCCAATATATATGACCCATGTAAATAAGGTTAGATAAAGAAGAAGTAAAAAATACTATAAGTATTATTAATAAGGCTCTGGCAACTTGATATTTACTAGAAAAAACTAAAAGACTAAGAATAATTGAGAATTGAATATATAAATATAATGCAAAAGCAATTATACCGCCAGCATGAAAAACCATTACTGGAAAGCTATGAGCACCTTCTCCTCTGAAAGAGAAAAATTTTAAATATGCATCTAGTCCTTGTCCAAAAAAAATATTTGTTGAATTTTCTAGAATCATCTTTTGCCATAATTCGAATCTGTCTCCAATCGTTCCAGTTGAATAGGATATTATTTGAAAAATTGAAAAAATTCTTTCAAAAATAATTTCAGCTACAGAAGGGGCAAATAAAAGTGTAACGTAATAAGCGCTTATAAAAATTGATAAAATACTGATAAAAAATAAAGTAAGTGATTGTAAAATATTTCTATTATTACTAATAATATAAGTTAAAAAAATACCAATTATTAAGCTCAATATAGCTTGCCTAGAAAAACCCGCAATCAATCCAAAACAAAGAACTAAAATTTTAAATAATGAAAAGTAAATATTATTTTTAAATGTTGATGAGTTTATTATTGAAGTAATTGCTGCAGCACATATGACACTAAATTCTACACCTCCTATAAATCTTTGTACGGATATTTCACTCCTTAAAACGATTTCTGTTGTTTGTTTATATAGAAAGCTTGAATCAATAGGACTGATTATAATACAAAAGAAAATTAAACATCCATAAAAAACAGAATTATGAAAGATATTCAAAATATTGCTTGAAAAACTATAAGTCGACATAAGAAAGTAAATAAAAAATGGAGTGATTAGATTAAATGCTAACAATACAATATGCACAAAAGGTTCATAGCCCTCATGAAGAGAGAAATGAAAGAAAAACTGTTTGTCATAATTTAGTAATGTAAAAAAAGTTATTAATGAAATGAGTGAAATAGAAGCAAAGAAGTAGTTAATTATACTTTTTGAAAATTTAAAATTGAAAAATGATCTAGCTGAATAGATTAATAAGCATAAGAAGTATATTTGCGAAGGCTTTATAGATGGACCTCCAATAAAATTGATATTTATGAGAAAAATTTGTGAAATTACACTAAGAACAATAAAATTTTCAAAATGATTTTTAGTTAGAAAATGCATTTTTAACACTTTTATTAAGCAAAATAAAAGTTCCATTGGTTGCTAAAAGAACAAAACACGAGCAGATCATTTTTACAATAAGAGTAAAACTCAAGAATTCAAAAAATGAGTCACTAATAAATAAAGAAGAGCAGAGTAAAATACAAACGAAAAAATTTATATAAGAAGATTTAGGTATTATATCTCTAGCATAAAAGACTGCAATAAGAATTGATAATATAGTTGTACAAATAAAGTATCCATATGGCACAACATACCCTTCAAAATCATTTAAAAATATTATCATTACGGATAGGTAAATGAAGAATTGAAGCAATGTTAAGAAATTTAAATATTTATTTCCCTTCATACTTCCAATTACTCTTGAAAAATATCCATAGAATACACCTGGAAATAAAGATAAAGAAAATATATAAAATGCTGTTGAAGTCAATTCTACTGATTTAATATCAAAAGATCCTCTTTCAAAAAGGATAGAGATAATTTCTTGATTATAAAAACAACAAATAAAAGTAATAGGAATAGTAGAAAATATAATTCTTGTTAAACTGTCACTTATACTTTTTTTATATTTATCAATTTCATTTGATTTGGAAACAGTATCCATAAAACCAACAAGTATTATAGAAAAAGTTAAAGTATTCATAAGGTTTAGCAGCTTTGAGGCATAGCTAACTGAAGAAATATAACCAGAATCAAAATCACTCATTAAAAATCTACCGATTATGTTAGCTAAAAAAGGTACCAATATAGGCTGTAAAAGCCAAGGTGAAGCATGTTTAGTTACTTCAAATATGTTTATTTGTGTTGAAAAAATCTTTTTAATTGATAGTTCATTTTCAGAAAAAAAACTAATTAAAAATAAAAATTGTAATAAATAAGATAGAGAAACAATTGAGCCTAAATAAACACCATTTGATGGTTCTGGGTTGAATACTAATAAAATTGCTAATGCTAGATAATTAATTGCTTTTGAAAATAGCGCAATAAAATATTTTTCTTTATATAATAGATAACAAGCAAGTATGCTATTTACTAAACCGATTGACAACGCAGGTGAGGAATACTTGGAGATTAAAATAAAGTTTTCGCTATATAAATCCTTAGAAAGAAAAAGATTTGCACCGTCGAATCCAAAGAAAAAGATCGTAACAAATAAAAAGATTACAGGAAGTGTATAGAATATTAGCTTAAATAAAAAATTTAATACATTTTCTGAATGCTCTATTTTTTTTATGTAAGAGAAAAGTCCAAATATTAATCCAACAAAAAGTATATTGTTGAATTCTTCAACCATAAGATAGCTTGTTAAAAAAAAATCTGCTACTAACGAAGTGCCGTAAATATTAGCTAGCACTAATTCCCTTAAAAGGCCAGATGCTGCCACTAATATATTGGCTGCAGTCATCACAACAATCTTAGAAAACATTTATGCCTTAAATAGTGTTGAGGTTTTTGAAATGTTTTTTATAATTCTCGATTATTCCTGGAATGAAAAAACCAACTACTGAGCCTATAAAAATACTAAATAATGATAATAATAAAGTTTTTGGATGGCTGTGCTTACTTGGCACCGAAGGTGGATCCATTATGTATAATATAGATGTGTTATCTTTTGATTGAATTGTCAATAATTCATTTTGTTGAGTTAAGCTAATTAATACATTTTTTTTGATATCTAGCCTTCTCTCAATTTTATCTTTTTCTAGACTAAGTAAAGGTGAGTTCATATTTAATCTATTTTTCTCCATAAAGCTCACTAACTCATTATCTAAGGTCTCAACCTCCTGCTTCACTTCAATTAATCTAGATTTCAGAAAAAAAAGTTTTTCTTTTTCCTTTTCAGCAAAAATAAGATCATTTATTAATTGTGTTTCAGAAATAATAGATACTAATAAATCTTTTGCTAATTTAGGAGACAAAGAGCTAACTGACACCTTAATTATGTCTGTAAATTGATTATGAGAAACTTTTATAGTTTTTTCTCTTAATTTTTTTGAAACATTATCAAAATACTTTTTTCTTTTTTTATCATTTTTGAAAGATTTATCTTTTGATAGAATTGCAAAAAGTGTTTGATTTTTCTCTTGATGATTAAAATTTTGATTTAAGATTTTATCTGACATTTTTTTACTAGAAATAATTAATGGATATACGTCAGGACTAAAAGATGTTGATTGGGAAGAATCTAAGTTCAAATTTAATAAGCCTCCAAGGCCACTAGCACCACCTATATCTAAAGGGTTACTAGAACTGCTAATCGGTAAAACAACAGCATTTGATTCATATAATCTATCAGTAAAAGTAATGTAGACTATATTTATAAGGAAAAAAATTGTTCCTAAAAAAAACATCATTTTTTTTCTTAAAATAATTAATTTTAATAGTGTATTAAAATCCATACTCTCCTCTATTTTATTTCCTCTAAGAATGTACTAAATATATTCTTAAAATGATTCTTATAAGTAAAATTTTCCGCTTTTGATTTTGCTCTAGCTAGGTAGCTTGAACCTACGTTCAAAGCATCATGTAATTTATCAGCAAAATTTTCTATATCATTGGGGTCAGAAAGAAGTTTGTTGTCAACTGCAAGCTCACTTAAAGCTTCAATATTTGATGCAGACGCTGGCACTGAGCTCATCATAGCTTCAACTAATGGCTTACCAAAAGTTTCATTCATTGATGGAAAAAAAAGAGCTTTAGAATTATTCATTAAGTGTACAACATCATCGATATCTACGTAGTCTATAAAATGAACTGATTTATCAATATTTAGATCATTTGCCAATTTAATGAGGTCATTTTTAATATTGTCTTCATCTCTGCCAACAAACAATAGCCTAATTTCATTTTTTTTATATTTATCTAGAAACTTTTTATAGATCTTTATTGATCCAAAATGATTTTTATAGGAATACATATTTGCTGGGTAAATAAAGTACTTAAAATTAATATTGAATTTTTTGCTGACATATTTTTTTGATTTATCTTTACTGTATATTCCAAATTTTTCATAAGGTGCTTCAGGCAATATAATGATTTTATTAGATTCTTTTTTGTAATGTTGTATTATTTTATTTTTTGTATAATTAGAGTTGGCAAATATTATTCTTGATTTTTTTGCTGACAAATAAAAAAATATTTTTCTATAATTAACTCTTAAGATATTTACCAACCTATTATACAAATTTTCATTACCATGATCTTGCATTTCATATTGAAATAAAGTATTAATTTTCAAAAAAACGGGTTTGTTTGTAAAAAGTGGAGCGGAATTCAGTGGAGAGTAGATAAGATCAGCATTATAATACAATAAATATAAGGGAATTAATATTTGTTGTGATAGAATTCTTAGGATTATATTTTCATTAGAAAAAAAACAGTTAACTAATTTTATATTATCAGCCTCTGAGAAAAAATGTCTATTTTTATTAGACACAAATAATAAAATTTCAGCATTCTCTTCGTTCTTAAAAAATCGGACAAATTCAATTAAATAATTAATAGCGCTACTAGGCTGATTTGGGTTTTCTCCCAGCGTATCAAATGCAATTTTCATAGAAGATTATAGACATTATTATATTACAAATCTTCAAAAAAATAATATCTATGGTAATAGCGTACTATATATTTTATTTATTTTTGATCCAATTCTGTCATTTGATAAATGGTTCTTAAAAAAGAGCTCAGATTCCTTTTCAAATTTAGCTATTTCATTATCACTTAGCTGAAAAGCTTTAATTATTTTATCTCCAAAACTTTTTACTGAATAGTCATTCGAAAATAAATAAAAAGTTTCATTAATCTGACCAATCTGATCTAAGGGTGTTGAAACAATCATTTTATTGTATTTACAATAATCAGAAATTTTAGAGGGCCATCTTAAATTATTATGGCTAGTATTTTCAAATGGCAAAATACAAAATCTAGCAAATCTAATTAAGCTTAGTATGTCATTAAAATCTTGAACAAAACCAAGATTTATTAGATTTGGGTTATTATTATCAATGCCGGTACCTGCAATAACAAATTTTATGTTTGAGTTCTTAATATAGTTAGAAGTTTCAATTATAAAATTTTTTTCAGAATCTGCTAGTGCTCCACAATAGAATACATAATTAAATTTTTCAAGATTAGTGAAATTAAATTTTAAAGATCTTTTATCTTCTTTAGCGCCAACCCTAATCCAATGATTAATAGCATTTGGATTAATTTTTTTTATTTTTTTATACATGCCGGAAGACACTACAAGATTAGCATCTGAACGTTTCCTAAGAAATCTATCCATCTTATACTCAATAATTCCAAATGTCTTGGAGTACAGCCTTCCAAATCTTTGTTCTGATATTCCACCTTTTCCAGAAAAGTCCCACCATGCTAATACTAAAGGTCTTTTTAAAAAAAATTTTGAAAATATTGAAGAAAATAAAACTACTGGACGAGTATCTATAGAATGCAATATGTCAAAACTTGAATTTCTATATAAATAAATAATCCTTCTTAAACTATTATATAAGTCAACACCTTGTCTTAATTTTCCCCATAACAAATCTGGAAACTGAGTAATAGTAATTCCATTTATAACTTCTTTTTTAATAAAAAATCTATTTTTGTCAGAGGTACATAAAAGCTCAAATTCATTGTCTGGGGAAGATAATTTTAAAGATTCTACCATTTCAACTGATTTTTGAACAGCTGTAGTAGATCTCCGATTATGAACATTAATGATGATTTTCATATTTTAAATAATAAAGAAGTTTTATCTTTAATACATATGAAAAAAAAAATTATATCACTGCTATTATGTATTTTTTTCCAGAATAGTTTATTTTCTCAAAACAACACAATAGTTTTATCGAGTGAATTGTTTCTTAATAAAGATTATTCACATGAAATGTTTCCAAATCAAAGTGGTCTCTATAGAAACAATGCTGGTTTGTATACGGCATTCAATTTTTCACGAAAATTTGAAAAATTTGATTTTATAATTAAGCCAGTCGCGAATGAAGATGATTTTTTTATTAATCAAGTTGGTATAAAATTTAATCTTAATAATCACTTTATAAAATTTGGTATTTTACCTTATGTCCCTGCCAGAGCAAATGATTTTGTTTTAAGTGATCATGGAGAACCATTTCTTAGCTTTCAGTTTGGTAGTATTAAAAATATCGTTTTTAACAATAAAGTATTGAAACCTTTCTTTTTAAAATATGATTTCGTAGTTGGACAACTAAATTCTAGGGGTAGTTTCATTCATGAAATTGACTATGGTGACTTCATAGATTCAGAATATTTAATTCAACCTTTTTTGCATAAAAAAACATTAGAAGTTGGTTATAAATTTAGAGAAAATCAGTTATTGCTTGGGTTTACTCATGGGGTTATGTTTGGAGGAAAAATTCAAAAAGGCGATGGCATTATTACACCAAATAGATCTTTTAGGGCATTTACAGATGCTTTACTTCTCAAGTCTTCTGGTGGATCATACTATACCGCAGATCCTAATGTAGAAGGAAATCATTTAGGATTTTGGAGTATTGGATTTTATCGTAAAGACTTCGAAATTTATATTAATAAAATATTTGACGACGGAAGTGGTCTATGGCTAAACAATAGACTTGATGGAATCTGGGGACTTAATTTTAAACCACAAAACGAAAAAATTGAAATGATTAACATAGAGCTTACAACAACAAAGTATCAGTCTGGAAATACTCATATTGCCGGTAAAGGTAGTGGTGTGGACTCTTATTATTGGCATCATATATATACTTCTGGTTGGTATATAAATAATCTATCATTAGGTCACTCTCTAATATCGCCTTACAACAATAGAATGCATGCATTAAAATTATCGACAAAGTATAATTTGAATAATAATGATTATTTATCTCTTACTTCTTACATAATAGATCGTTTCAAACACTATGGACCAAAAGGAACGGTAGAAGGTGTTATTTTTGATAGTGATGATGCTCAGAGAGTATATATTGGAAATTTAAACTTTTCTAAAAAACTTAAAGAAAGTCGTTTAATATTTAGTTTAGGATATAAAGTTGATGAGATTAAATTAATGAACTATAAAATAAAATTTGAAAAAGAACTAATTTTTTAGAAGCATGGGGCCCATAGCTCAATTGGTTAGAGCAACGGACTCATAATCCGC
>CERI01074869.1_pt1 | contig 16928 bp, 17 predicted proteins | sample 350261 | NCBI WGS metagenome assembly CERI01 (sample SAMEA2620979, study PRJEB7988) | marine metagenome | isolation source: saline water (ENVO:00002010), including
CATTTTAATTCGTCTATAATAAAAAATAGCGGGACGAGTGAAAACCATACTAAAAAACCTAAATTATATTGCAATTGTGATAAACCAGTTAAAGCTGCAGAAAGTATAATAAATAATAGCTTTTTATTTTTCAACATAATCTAAATAATTTTGTAAAAATAATGCTGCGGCTGTCATATCTATATCTTTTTTATTGTGTCCAGTTTTAATTCCTTGATTTATCAGAGATTTTTTTGCTTCAATCGAGCTTAATCTTTCATCAACAATAATAACATCTATATCTAAAGTATTTGATATATAATCTATAAAACTTTGAACTTTGTGAGTTTGTTCAGAATAAGTATTTTTTAAAGTTTTTGGAAGACCAATAACAATTTTTTTTACCTCTTTTAATTTTATAATACTATTAATATCCTTTAATAAATCTTCTTTTGAATTATTTTCTATAGTTTTATAAGGCTTTGCTATTATATGCAAAGGATCCGACAAAGCAAGCCCAACTTTCTTATCTCCATAATCAATAGCAAGTATTCTATTTAGCATATTTATTATAAAGCTTATCTTTAATTTGTTTACCAGGTTTAAATACTATTTTTTTTCTTTCAGGTATAATAACTTTTTCTTTAGTTCTAGGATTAAGAGCATTAAATCTTTCCTTAGTTTTGAATATATTAAAAACACCAAAATTTCTTACTTCCAGATTTATAATGTCTGATTTTTCAGTAAACATTTCTCTAAGTATTTCAAAGAAACAATCTGTAATTATTTTACTATCATTATTTGAAACATTTAATTTGTATGAAGCTCTTTTAATAATATCATTCTTCGTATATTTTTTTTTCATTATTTAAACTCTCTTAAAATCAATAGGATTAATATTTTTAAATATTCTTTTTTTCAATCTATTTAATTCTTTTATATCATAAATCTCTATAATCATAAGACATGTTGCTATACCATCAGAAGCATTTATATCAACACTTTTGATATTAATATTCATTGAAGATGTTGATTCCGTTAAATCCTTTAATAAATGCTTTCTATCTTCAATTTGAATTTTTAATCTGACTAAAAAAGAAGAATTTCTTGCAAAGTCCCACTCAACTTCAATAAATCTATTTTTAAATTTTTCTATAGGAGCATTTTTACAGTTAGTTCTATGAATTGTAACACCTCTTCCTTTTGTAACGTAACCTATAATACTATCACCAGGGATTGGACTGCAGCATTTAGGGAACGATATTAGTGCGTTAGAAATTCCTCCAACTTTAACTCCCTTTGCAACTCCTCTAGCTTTATTAAGAAACTTTCTGGTTAATGAATCCTCCTTAAAATTATTAGATACAGATTGATTTACTAATGATTCATCATATTTAATTATAACATCATCAATAATAATTTTACCCTTAGCTATATTTGAATAAATAATATTAGAATTATTAAAACCAAGTATTTCAGGTTCTTTATCTATTTTCTTCATAAGATTAATATGATTAATTTTTCTAAGATATTTTTCAACAATTTCTTTTCCAAGGACAATAGATGCTAATTCTTCTTTTTGTTTTATAAATTTTTTAATATGAGTTTTGGCTTTAGTTGTTTGAACAATTTTCAACCATGCTTGATTTGGAAAATGGTTATTTGAAATTATTACTTCAATTTTATCACCATTTTTTAGTTGGGTATTTAATGGTACTAATTTACCATTAACTTTTGCACCCTTACATTTCATGCCAACTTGTGTGTGAATTGAAAATGCAAAATCTATAGGTGTAGAACCAACTTTTAGCTTATGAACATCACCCTTAGGTGAAAAAGTAAAGATTTCATTATCAAATAAATCTACTTTTAATAATTCCATCATTTCTTGAGGATCTCTATTACCATCTTGTAACATATCAACTAAGTCTCTCAACCATGATATATGTTTATCAAGCTCTTTATCTTTTGAGGGATGATTTTTATTTTCCTTATATCTCCAATGAGCTGCAACACCAATTTCTGCTAATTTATCCATTTCAACTGTTCTTATTTGAACTTCAGTCATTTCTCCATTTTCTCCAAATACCGTCGTATGAATTGATTGATAACCATTGCTTTTAGGTGTAGCTATGTAATCTTTAAATCTTTTTTGGATAGGCGTATATAATTGATGTATAATTCCTAAAACAAAATAACAATCTTCTAATTTATTAACAATAATTCTAACAGCAATCAAATCATATAATTCACTTACAACTTTTCCTTTATTTTCTATTTTCTTATGAATAGAATAATAATGCTTAGGTCTTCCGAAAGGTTTAGTATCAATTTTATAGTTTTTTAATTGAATTTGTATTGGTTTAATAAAATTATCAATGTATTTCTGTCTTTGTTTTTTTGTTGAATTTACTTCCGAAACAATTTTTTTATATGAATTAGAATTTAATATTTTGAAACACAAATCTTCAAATTCCATTTTGATTTTATTCATCCCAAGTCTGTGCGCTAAAGGAGCATACAATTCTATAGTTTCTAAAGCTATTCTCTTTTGTTTATCTTTAGGTAAAAATTTTAAAGTTTTCATATTGTGTAATCGATCAGAAAATTTAATAATAATAACTCTTAGATCTTTAGATATTGATAAAAACATTTGCATGAAATTCTCTACTTGTCTCCTCTCAATATTCCTGTATTTAATACCCGATAATTTTGAAACTTGTTTAACCAAATTAGCAATTTCAGAATTAAACTCATTAGATAAAATTTCATAAGTAATATCAGTATCTTCAATTGTATCATGAAGTAAGCCAGCTATAATAGTAGACAGGTCCATATTCCAATCTATTAATTGTTTTGAAACAGAGATACAATGTGTGAAATATTCTTCCCCAGATTTTCTTTTTTGGCCTTTATGTGCGGCTAGACCTATGTTGTAAGCTTTAAATAAGAACGCTATATCATTTTCTCTTAGTATATATTGATCTGGAAATTTTTTTAAAATTTTTTTGAAGTCAGAGTCAATCTTGCTATTCGAAAATGGCAAAATATTTTTTAAAGATTGAACAATCATTTACTAATTAGGTATATTTTGATAATCTGAATCTGATGAAGAGAAATCCATATTCATAAATCTTGCATACTTATCAATAAATGTGACTTTCACTAATCCTGTAGGACCATTTCTATGTTTAGAAACAATTATTTCAGCTAGTCCTTCATCTTCTTCATTTTTTGAATAAACATATTTTCTATATACAAAAAGAACAACATCTGCATCTTGTTCAATTGCGCCACTTTCACGTAAATCTGACATAATTGGTCTATGATCTGTTCTAGATTCTACAGCTCTAGATAATTGAGATAAAGCAACAACAGGAATATTTAATTCTTTAGCAAGAGCTTTTAATGATCGTGAAATATATGAAATTTCTTGTTGTCTACTTTCATGGTTAGGAGCATGTAATAACTGAATATAATCAATAAAAATAATGTCAATATCTTTTTCAGCTTTTAATTGCCTCGCTTTTGCTCTTAATTCCATTATATTTAGATCAGCTGTATCGTCGATGAAGAGTGAAGACTCAGATAGATTATTAGCTGAGTTAGATAATTTTTTCCATTCGTGCTTTGGTAACTTACCAGTTCGAACTAAATGACTATCAATTTTAGATTCAGATGTTACAAGTCTTTCTACTAATTGTTTTGAAGACATTTCAAGACTAAAAAAACCTATTTTCATTTTATGATCTAAAGCTGCATTTCTGGAAAAATTTAATGCTAAAGCTGTCTTACCCATTGAGGGTCTTCCAGCTAAAACTATAAAATCACTTTCTTGAAAACCAGATAGTAGATTATCCAAATCATAAAAGCCTGAAGGAACACCAGTCAGAGCTCCTGACTTTCTATTTCCCCAAGAATCTAATACTTCGTGTAGAATAGGTTCAATTTCTCTAAATCTACCTTTTTGAACATCTTTAGATATATCAAATAAAATCTGTTCTGCCTTATCCAAAACATTGTTAGCATCTTCAGTACTTGCATATGCTTCTTTTTGTATATCAATTGATACTGAAATTATTCTTCTTAATATTTGTTTTTCTTTAACAATATTAGCATAGTATTCAACATTCTGTGCCGATGGTGCGTTGTCAGTTAATCCAGTTAAATAATGATAACCACCTATAAGCTCTAATTCCTTATTTTTTTCAAGTTGATTACCTAAAGTCACATAATCGATATTTTTATTATCATTAAATAAACGCTGCATATTTTTAAAAATAACAGCATTTGATTTATCATAAAAACTTTCAGGGGTTAAATTCTGGATTGCTTTTGATACAGATTCTTGATTAATTAACATACACCCTAAAACTGACTGTTCAGCTTCTTTTGAATTAGGATCAATTTTTCCACCATTAATATTTTTTAATTTATTGCTATCCATTTAAATATCTATCTCTTAAAAATTTAAAATCATCCCATACGTATCTTTTTAAGTTTTGGTTTTCAATTAAATCTATAGGATGATACGTATGCATTAAATCTATATTTTTATATTTATAAAGATTACTTCTGAGACAATCAGTATCTTTATCTTTATTTAAAAATTTTGCACCAAGAGATATAATTATTTTTTTGTTATTTAATTTCTTATCAAAAGAATTACAAATCATATTATTAATTTCAAAATCAGCAATTCTTGTAACTCTAATTATTTGAACATCTGTATAACTTAAACCAATTGATTTTAAAATATTTTTAAACAAATCATGCGATTTTTTAATTCTAGACTTAAAGGAGATTTCATTTGTAATTATGAAATCTTCTACAAAAACTATATCTGATTCTTTATTGCCGATTGATTCTAATGAAAAAGATTCTTGCTTTATATTACCAACAAAAATTTCAGAACTATAAATATCTCTATATTGAAGCAAATATTTATCTATTTCATTTTTCATCTTCTGCATTAGTATCGGCATAGGATGAATATTCAAGATCATTATCAAGTAATTCATCCATTGCTAAAGCAATAGATTTTGGTTTTCCAATAATATCAGTATCTATTTCATTTAACTGTTCAGTATCTTCAATATTTAATAATGATTCCATCTCAATGAATCTTTTATCTATTATTTGTCTAGATCTTTTTGAGATTAACATAATATTCTTATAAATATTTTCTTTATTTTTATAAAACTTTTTAAATGATACAGCTTCAACATTCATTATAAATTCTCCTTAATTTTATTGTTAATTTCATCAGTTGTTTCATCTAAGTCTTCATTAATAAAACTAAAACTAAATTTTTCTTTATAGCTTAATTCCAACTCAAATCTTTTAAGTCTTTGCTTTATTAATGTTTCATTAGAGCCACCTCGCTTTAATAATCTTTCATTTAAACTTTCAATTTTTTCTTGAACATTTATTCCTGGAGGTTCAATGAAAATTGATATACAATCTTCTTCAAATTCTTCGATCAGATTCATTGCTCCTTTTACATCAACATCAAGTAAAAAAATATTTCCATTATCTAAAGCATCTTCCAATGGCTGAACAGGTGTTCCATATCTATTCCCATGAACCCACTCACATTCAATAAATTCTCCGAATCTTTCTTTATGTTCGAATTTTTCTTTAGATAAAAAATGATAATCATCACCATCAACTTCATTCTCTCTCATTGGCCTTGTCGTAGCTGATATGGAGTATTTCCAATCTTCATTTATACTTAGAAGATTTTTACATATTGTTGTTTTTCCTGCTCCAGAAGGAGCTGACAATATAACTAGTTTACCTCTATTGTTTTTCATAATATATTTTGTACCTGTTCTCTTAGTTTCTCTAAGTTATTTTTTACATCAACAACTAAATGTTTAATTTTAATACTATCAGATTTTGAACCTATCGTATTTATTTCTCTGTTCATTTCCTGAAGTAAAAAATTCTTTTTTTTACCTTCGTTCTTCTTACTTTTTAAGTATAAATAAAATAAATCTATGTGGCTATTAAATCTTACTAATTCTTCACTTATATCTTTTTTCTCGATAATTATACTTATTTCTTGATACAAACGATTATCATCTAATTTAGAAAAGTTAGGCATATAATTTTTAATTTTTTTCTTGTAATTTGCAAGTTCTTTTTTAGTATTTTTTTCAGAAATTTTTTCTATTTTATTTAAGTAATTCTTTATTTTTTTAAGGTACTTATTAATTTCAGCTAATAAATTTTTTCCTTCTTTTTTTCTAAATACTTTGAAATCAATAATTGCTAATTTTACTGTATCTAATGTTATTTTTTTTATACCTGAATTTTTAGATTCAAAATTAATATTTTCAAGCATATCTGGTAATTTTACCAATTCAACAGAAGAAATACTTTCATTAGAATTTGTTACTTTATTAATATCATTTAGAATACTAAGATACGATTTCAGTAAATCATTATTTAATCTAAAATGATTTTTGATATTGTTCTTAGTTATAAATATATTTATAAACACTCGTCCTCTTTCACATTCTTTTTTTAACATATTAATAATGATTTGCTCATATTCTTTAATTGAATGAGGTAATTTTGCAACAGGATCAAAGAATCTATTATTAATAGATTTTATTTCAACACTGACAAAATAGTTTTTATTTTTTTTATCAGATTTTCCATAACCTGTCATACTAGCAATCATTAAACTTACTCCTTACAAAATTTAAGTCAAGAATATTACAAATATATCTAATACTTATACAATAAATATTAAATATAATTATTCTTAAATACGATACTTATTTGACTTGATGAACCTAACCGAAATTGAGAATTGAAAATAGCATAATCTATATCAAATAATTTAGAAGAAATTCCAAAACCAAATGTTTTTTTATTTTCACTATCTAAACCAAATCTAATATTGAAAAAATTATTTACCTTATACTGAAAAGCCAATTTATTAGAATTAGAAGTACTGAATTCATAAAAAAAAGTTGTTTTATCTAGAACGTATGAACTAGTAAGAAAATAGTTAGAATGTTTTTTTTCTTTAATTCCTGAATTCCATTTTTTATGTGAAAATAAATTTTCTATTCCAAAAAGAAAATCAAATTTTGAAAAACTAACAACATAAGTAAAGTCAATATCAAAACCATAGGCATCATTAGATTTAATTTTGTTGTAATAAGGTTTAAACTTTAAATTTAAAATTCTACTTTCAATGTATTTATTATAACTAATTAGAAAACCAAAATCTTGGTAAGATAAATTAGAAATATTAGTGTAATCAATATCGTTCAATTCGGGAATCAATAATTGATTATTATCCCAAGCAGAAGTTGTATCAAATAAGTTATCAATATCTCTCCTAACCATTCCAATACTTATATTATTTTTTTCATTACTTTTCAAACAGTAACCTATCTGAAATATCTTGAATTGGTTACTATAAATTTCAGAATAAGAGAAATAACTATCACTTAACATATTTATATTTTTAGATATTGGTTGATAAAATAAACCATCTACACTTTCTGATATATAGTGAACATTAGATAAAGCATTTGTTTTAGCATTCTTTGAAAAAAAATAAATAGAGTTATCTAAATTGTTACTACTAAATAAGAATGATAAAGTAAAAAAATAAAGAATGAAATTAATCATTATTAATTTCTTTTTTTAAATCGTATAAAAAGTTTAATGATTCTATTGGTGATAATTGTTCAAGATTAATCGATTTTATTTTTTTAATTAAATTATTTTCATTAAAAAGATTTAATTGTTTTTTGTTATTTTTAGAAGGGATATTTTTCTTAATTTCATCTTTACTGAATTTCAATAATAATTCTTTTGCTCGATTAATAACTATTGAAGGTAATCCAGCCATTTCGGCTACTTGGATTCCATAACTTTTATTTGCACCACCCTCTTTTATTTTCCTAAGAAAGATTAATTCCTCATTATATTCTTTAACTTCAATATTAAGGTTAAAAGCTTTTTTCAATTTTTCTGCTAAATATATTAGCTCATGGTAATGAGTAGCAAATATTGTTCTTGCATTTAATTTATTGTTATTATGTAGATATTCAGTAATAGACCATGCTAATGATAAACCATCAAAGGTTGCTGTACCCCTTCCAATTTCATCTAATATAATTAGACTTTTACTAGTTGCGTTATTTAAAATATTAGCAGCTTCATTCATTTCCACAAGAAATGTTGATTCTCCTCCAGCTAAATTATCACTCGCTCCTACTCTTGTAAACAACTGATCAACTAATCCTAAAATACATTTTTCAGCTGGAACAAATGAACCTATTTGAGCTAATAAAGATATAATAGCAACTTGTCTTAGATAGGTACTTTTTCCTGCCATATTAGGACCAGTTATAATTGCAATTTGCCTATTTAATTGATTTAAATTAAGATCATTTGGAATATATTTTTCGTTAAATGGTAATAATCTTTCAACTACAGGATGTCTTGATTTTTTTAATTCAAATAAGGATTTATTAGAAAATTCTGGCATATTATAATTATGGTTCATTGCTAACTCGGCATTTGAACATAAAACATCTAAATACGAAATTATATAAGCACTATTCTGAATCTTATTAAAAGAAAGTGTTATTTTGTTTAAAATTTCTGTAAAAATATTTCTCTCAATTTCATTACATTTTTCATTTGAAGAAAGAATTTTTTCTTCATATTCTTTTAATTCAGGCGTGTAATAACGTTCACTATTTGCAAGTGTTTGTTTTCTTATAAAATTATTAGGAATTTTATTAAGATGTATTTTTCTAACTTCAATATAATAACCAAATACTTTATTATAATTAATCTTCAAGCTATTTATTTCTGATATAGCTCGTTGCTTTTCTTGGTATTCCAGTAGCCATTTACTAGCATTTTTTGAAATATTTCTATATTCATCTAATTCATTATTTATTCCAGATTTAATATAACCACCTTTAATAATATTAATAGGGCAATCATCAATAATTGATGAAAAAATTAATTTAATTATTTTATTATTATTTTTGATTTTTGCTAAAGCTTTACTTAAAAATTTATGCCTACCCTTTATACTTTTTTTAATTTCATTTAGCTTTTCAAGTGATAAAGATAGATTTATTAAATCTCTAGGATTAGACTTTTCATTTGCTATTTTACCAATAATTCTTTCAATGTCATATGTTTGATTTAATAGAAATCTTATATTGTCAAGCAATTCCTTATTATTTTTAAGTTCTTCAACTAATAACAAACGCCTTTTAATTCTTTTCAAATCATTTAGTGGTCTTCTTAAATGTTTTTTTAATAATCTACTTCCTGAAGCAGTAAGAGTAAAATCAATATTCTCTATTAAAGTTCCTTTTTTATTCTGCGAGTTTAAAGAATTAAATATCTCAAGATTTTTAATTGTAAAGTCATCAATTTTCATATATCCTTCATCAACAATTTGTGATATAGAGGTGATATGATTAGTCTTTTTAAAATAATTATTATCTAAATAAAATAATGCAGCACCTGATGCAATTATTAATAACTCTTGGTCATCAATTCCAAAGCCTTTTAAAGAGTTTGATTTAAATTGTTTAATTAATCTATTATAGCATGAATCTAAATCAGATTTCCAATCTTCATAAGTGCTTAACATTATTTGATTATTAAATATATTTTGAAATTCATTTTCTTGAAAAACTGGAATAATTAATTCCTTAATTTGATACTCATTAATAATATTTTGAATTTTATCAACATTAGATTCTCCACAATAAAATTCTCCTGTTGAATTATCTAAAATAGAATAACCTATTTTTTCATTTTTTAAGAAAAAACTTGCTAAAAAATTATTTTCATTTTCATTTAAAAATTTAGAAGAAATTGCTGTTCCTGGTGATAAAACTTCAACTACCTCTCTCTTTACGATTCCCTTAGATAATTTAGGATCCTCAACTTGTTCACATAGCGCAACTTTATATCCTGAATCTAATAATTTATGAATGTATTGATCCAGTGCATGGTAAGGAAATCCTGCTAGGGGAACAGAAGATGCCGCACCATTTGATCGTTTTGTTAAAGCAATATTTAAAATATTAGAAGTTATCTTAGCATCATTATCAAAAGTCTCATAAAAATCACCCATTCTAAATAACATAATCGAATCTGGATATTGTTTTTTGGCATCCCAATATTGTCTCATTACTGGAGTAGAATTTTTATTTTTTGTTATATTTTCTTTCATTACCATCTCTGTAAGTTATTTTTTCTTTATCTAAATATTCTAATAAAGGTACTGCATACTTTCTAGATGTATCTGCTATTTTTTTAAAATCAGATATATTCATAGAACTTTTTATCTTAAAATATTTTTTTAAAGATTCTAATAAAATTAAATAATTTTTTTTTGAAAAATATAAAGCTCCATTAATTATTAATAAATTATTATTATTAAATTCAATATTTAATAAATTTTTTAATTTTTTTTCATCGATTTTTAATTTTTTTAATAATGATGAGAAATCTGGAGTTTGAAATTTTTGATCATCAATTATTTTAAAAAGTTTATTTTTCAAAACCTGATCTTCTTTATTTAATTGAATTTTAAACTTATATATCGAATATAAATCATTATTAAATTTTAGATAATTATTATTACATAAGTTATCCAATATTTTTTTTAAATATAATTCAGGCAACAATAATTTTTGATTTAGCTGTTCAAATATAATTCCATTTGAATAGGGGTTTTTAAAATGATAATTATTTAAATATCTTAAAATATTATCATTATTATTTTTTAATTGATTTTTCGTTACAATCCATGGATTACTTTCTCCAATGTATAAAATATCATCTATATCAATTATATTTTTTTTTAAAATATACTTTGACATACCTAAATGATAACATAATGTTTGTTCATTAAATATATTTTTCTTGCGATAATTAATAATTTCTTTAATTATTCCATCTTTATTTTTACAAGATAATAGATTTAAAATATATTTTTTTCTATCCATCCATTTACCTTCAATATTAAAATCTAATATTTCACCACCACCAATTGTTATTAATGGAGAAAAACTTCTTATTATGAACCTATCATTGAAAGAACAAATCATATTATACTCAAACTTTAATAATCCTATATTATCTACTTTCTTATTTGCAAATAAAATTCTAGCAATTACTTCTTGTGTTCCTAAATGTATTCTTATTCTTTGATTATGCTTAATATCTTTTAGTAAATCAATTTTTACAACTGCATTATTTGCCATTGTAAAAAAATGTTCATCAGATAAATGTGAACCACGTGAAATCTTATTTCTTTCTAAATTTTGAATATTTATAGCCGTTCTACTTCCCATTTCAACTTCTGATACTTTTTCATTATGAGTTTGTATTGATCTTATATTTACTATTTCATTATTAGGCAATAATCTTAACTTATTTTTATTATTAATTTTTCCTGATAGTACTGTACCCGTAACCACCGTTCCAAAACCTTTTTTAATAAAAACTCGATCAACAAACATTCTAAAAACACCTCTATCAAATTTTGTTCTTGGTTTTGAGGATAAATCTAAAATTTCATTTTTCAATTCTTCAATACCAATATTTGATATAGTTGAAACTTTAATTATTTTTGAATTCTCTAGAAATGTATTTTTAATAAAAGATTTAACTTCGCTAATAATTAAATCAAGCCATTCATCATCAACTAAGTCTATTTTATTAATTACTATAATACCTGAATTTATTTTTAATATTTTAAGTATATTAAAATGTTCTCTAGTTTGTGGCATTATTCCATCATCTGCAGCAATTACCAAAAGAGATGAATCAATTGCATTAACTCCTGAAACCATGTTTTTTATAAATTTTTCATGACCTGGTACATCAATAATTGAGATGTTTTTATTTAGGTGTGCAAATCCAATGTCAATTGTTAATCCTCTTTTTATTTCATCTTTGAGGTTATCTGTATTTTGCCCTGTTAAACTTTTAACAATTGATGTTTTACCGTGATCTATATGTCCAGATAGTCCAATCGTAAACTGTTTCAAATCAAAACCTTATTCATTGCTTTGATTAGATCATCAATTTGATCATTAGTCACTGCTTTTAAATCAATATAAAAAATTTCATTCTTAATATAACCAATCACAGGGTTCGTATTTTTTAAAAAAAATTGATATAATTTATTAGCTTTTATAATTTTACTATAAATTGAAATTGCAATACTATCAATTTTCTCTGTTGGTAAAGAACCGCTACCAGCCTCAACAAGAGAATCCACAATATTAATTTTATAATTCTTAGTTATTTCTGTAGATAAACCTGATATAATTTTATTAGCATTAATTTTTAATTTATTTCGTGATCTTTTAAATAATTGAATTGATAGGTTTTTATCAGATATTTTTTTGGAAGTGTAATAAGTTCTAAGTACAGTTTCCATTATTGAAATTCTAATTTTATCACATCTGAATGCACGATATAAAGAATTTGATTTAATTATATTTATATATTTTTTTTTACCTACAATAATTCCAGATTGTGGACCACCAAGTAATTTATCGCCACTAAAAGTTATAATATCAGCACCTTTTTTAATATATTTGCTAATCATTTTCTCAAATGGTAAGCCCAAATATTTAAAATCTGCAAATGAGCCACTTCCTAAATCAATTAACAAAGGCAAATTATATTTTTTTGCTAATAAGTGTAATTTATTAATATCAATTTCATTTGTAAACCCTACAACTTTATAATTACTTGTGTGTACATATATAATGGCTGATGTATTATCAGTTATAGCATCTTCATAATCTTTTATATGAGTCTTATTAGTTGTTCCAACTTCAATCATTTTACTTTGAGATTTATTCATAACATCTGGAATTCTAAAAGAACCTCCTATCTCCACTAATTGACCTCTACTGATTATAACTTCTTTTTTGTTACAGAGACTATTAAGCATTAATATAACTGCTGAGGCATTATTATTTACAATAGTAGAATCTTCACAATCGCATAAAGAATTAAATAATGATGAAACATGTATATTCCTATCACCTCTTTTACCCGTTTCTAAGTTTAATTCTAAATTTGAATATGGATAATTTTTTAGAATACCATCAACTAGTATATCTTTAGAAATCGGAGCTCTTCCTAAGCCAGTATGTAATATTATACCAGTACCATTGATTACTGGCTGCAAACTATTATTCTTTATTTTATTAAAAATTTTATTAATTTTATTAAATGTATACTTTTTAATATCATTTATATTCTCACCTGCTAATATTTTAGTTCTAATATTAGAAAGTTCGATATTTATTGAATATTTTAAAAATTTAAGGGGTGTATCAGTTATTTGAAATTTATTAATGATTTCATCAACAGAAGGTATATTTTTTAGAGCCTCACGGACTTTGTTTTGTTTAATATTCATAGTAAGTAACTCATTTAATTAACTCAGTAATTTTTCTTCATCAATTAAATCAATTTGATTTGAATTAAGATGCTCATTAGCATACTTTAAATATAATTTCTTAGTAATTAATAAATTAAATAAATCTCGATCAATTTCTCCATCATCTACCATAAATTTTAATATATTTAATGCTTTAGAAAGCTTGTAAGGTTCTTTATAAGGTCTATCTGGAGCTGTTAAACCTTCAAAAACATCAGCAATTGCTATAATACGTGCTTGTAATGGTAACTGGTCTCCTGAATATCCATTAGGATAACCTCCACCATTTAATTTTTCATGGTGACATCCAGCATAAAACGGTACTTGTTTCAAATGATCTGGGTAAGGAAGTTTATCTAACAATTCATAACTTAATGAAACATGATTTTCCATGATTTCTCTATCTTCTTTAGATAAAGTGCCTCTTTTAATAGTTAGAAAATCAACTTCTTTGTCATTAAGAATTGTACATTCTTTATTATCTAATTCTATTTTTTGCTTTGCAATTTCATTAACTCTCTTTTGTAATTCTTCTGACATAAACTCACCGCCAATATTTGAAACTTCCAAAAATTTAAAATCTTCATTTACTTTCTTTATTTGTGAATCTAATTGTTCTTTATCTATATCTAAATCAGATAATTTATTTTTATAAAAATTTAACTCTATATCTCTTTTTAAAATTTCAAATCTTAATTTTATTTGATCAATTTTATCATATAAACCCTGCAATTTTGTTGATTTATTCATAATGTGATCTGGAGTTGCAACTTTTCCAAAATCATGCAACCATCCTGCAACAAAAATTTCATCCATTTCATCATCAGTAAATCTATCGTTTTCATATTTAGTATTATCGTTATTTATATATTCAGCGATCATCATAGTCAATAATGGTACTCTATTACAATGACCTCCAGTTACTGGATCTTTTTTATCTAATGCATCTACAACTAATTTAATAAATGATCTAAATAATGTCTTTTGTTCTTCTATTAATAATTGATTGGTCAATGCAATTGAAGCTTGCGAAGTTAATGATTCAACTACTTTGATAATTTCTTTTGAATATTTTATAATTTTTCCATTTTGCATTGGATTTAAAAGTTGTATTACACCAATAACCTTATTTTTGTGATCTTTCATAGGGACATTTAAAAAACATTTTGAATGATAATCATGTTTAATATCAAAACCTTTTGTTCCTTCAAAATCATACTCTTTATTTTTATAAGCATCATCAATTTTAATTGTCTTATCTTTTAAAGCACAAACTGCCGAAACATTTTTATGATTTGGCAGTTTAGTTTCAGGATCATAAAGCTTTACGGGATAAATTGAATCAGGAACTGGAGAATTAGTACCTCCTAAAAAAATATTTTTTGATTTATTCTGCATAATAGCAAACTCTAATCTTGTAAAATTTTTATCTACAACATATAAGGTACCACCATCTGATTTCGAAATTTTTCTTGCTTGGTTAAGGATATTTTCTAATAGAACATTAATATTTTTTTCTTTTGATAAAGAAATACCAATGTTGATTAATTCTTCAAAGTAATTATTATTTAAATGGGGTATTCCCATAAGTATAAATTAATTTTTTTCTTTTACTCTAGCTGCTTTACCTTTTCTAGAACGTAGATAATACAACTTTGCCCTTCTAACTTTTCCTTTTTTAAGAACTTTTATACTTTCAATATTAGGAGAATAAATAGGGAATATTCTTTCAACGCCAACATTATTAGAAATTTTTCTCACAGTAAATGTTTTCGAAATATTAGATCCCGAAGATACAGATATAACTACTCCCTCAAAAGTTTGGACTCTCGATCTATTACCTTCGATAACTTTAACTCCAACAGCAACTGTATCGCCAGATTTAAAATCAGGTAAATCTTTTTTTAAATTATTTTTAATAGATTCATAAATTTTATTCATTTTTTCTCCGTTTTTATAGATTTATATTTTTCCCATAAATCTAATCTTAATTTTTTTGTTTTTTCTTCTCTTTGATTTAAAAACCAATCTTTAATTTTCTTATGGTTTCCTGACAATAAAACTTCAGGTACATTAATTCCTTTAAAATCTCTTGGCCTAGTATAATGCGGGCCATCTAATAAAAAATCATAAAAAGAATCTTTTTTTGCTGATTTATAGTTATTCAAAACACCTTCTTTCAAACGAACTATTGAATCAATCATAATCATAGAAGGTAATTCACCGCCAGTTAAAACAAAATCTCCAATTGAAATTTCATCAGTTACAATTTCATCGCGAACCCTCTGATCTATTCCTTTATAATGACCACAAATAAAAATTAAATTTGATTCTTCAGATAACTCCTTAGCTTTAGAATGATTAAAAATTTTACCATCAGGTGTTGGAAAAATGACTCTAGGCTTATTATTTCTAAAAGTAGATTTAATACTTTCAAATGCATTAAATATAGGTTCTGCTTTTAATAACATGCCTTCACCACCACCAAAAGGATAATCGTCAATTCTATCAGAAGAATTATCTAAATAATTAAATAAGTTAAAAATATTATATTCAGCAATATTTTTTTGTTTTGCTTTTAGTAAAATACTCTCATTTAGAACAGCATCAAACATTGCAGGAAATGGAGTTATAACATTAAAAGAAATCATTTATAAATTTAAAAATCCTTCGATATTTTTCATAATTACTATTTGTTCGTCAAAATCAAAAAACTTAACATACTCATCTAAAACTGGAACCAAAATCTCTTTATTATTATAATTTACTAAAATATAATTAGCACTTGGTAATAATAATACATCTAAGATTAAACCTATTTCTTTTTCTTCATTAAAAAGTTTAAAACTTATTATATCATTTAAATAAAAGTTGCCGGTATCTAAATCTGGCAAATCTTTTCTGTAAACAAAAAACTCTTTACCCCTTAATAACTCTGCGTCATCGCGATTATTAATAGACTCTAACTTAAATATTTTTCCTGAACCTTTTGAACCTAAAAAGTTAAAAGATTTTAATAAACTATTTATTCTAAACCAAATTTTTATATCCAGCGATAAAATATTAGAGTCTTCATTATATAAAAAAAACTTTAATTCACCTTTTATTCCATGTGGCTTAACAACTTTACCAATTGAAACTAATTTATTATCAGACGAATTATTCAATTACTTCAAGAATGGCTCTTTTATCACCTTCTTTAGCAGTTACTGCAGATAAAATTATTCTTAAAGCATTAATGTTTCTACCTTTTTTACCAATCACTTTACCCAGATCTCCTTCTCCAACAGTTAGTTCGTAAATTTTAGTAGTATCATTTTCATTAATACTAACATTTACTTCCTCTGGTCTATCAACAATTGCTCTAACCATATCATTAAGTAATTTATCCATTATAATTAATTTCTAGAGCTATCATATATATTAACTATTAGTTTTTTTCTTGCTCTTTAACTTGCTCTGCAGGAGTTTC
>CERI01117643.1_pt1 | contig 16926 bp, 19 predicted proteins | sample 350261 | NCBI WGS metagenome assembly CERI01 (sample SAMEA2620979, study PRJEB7988) | marine metagenome | isolation source: saline water (ENVO:00002010), including
TTGAGTTTGCGGTTGAGTTTGCGGTTGAGTTTGTTGTTGAGTTTGTGGAGTACTGAAGCGATTATAGTTAAAATTAGAGAATAAATCACGACTATAGTATGATGTATTATTGGTATTAGTATTGGTACTATTATTGGTATTATTATTAGGGTTAAAATAACTATTATTGTTGTTATAACTATTATTACGAGGCGAGTTCCATATATTTCGGTTTCTGTACGAAGAATAACGGGGATAACTTTCAGAATTGGAAGAATTATAGGATGGTGAACTATATTCAAAAAATATGTTACTACGATTAATTTTAAAGTTTGAGCCTATCATAAAGTTTTGAGATCTAAAATATAAGTTACTATTGTCTATATCAAAATTAGGATAATTACTACGACGCTGGTTAAAATTCTGATTTAAGTTTTGATTTAGGTTTTGATTTGAATTTTGATTTTGATGAGATTGATTATCATAGTCTAAATTCATATAGATCTCTGAAGATATAAATATTGGGATATTTGATTTATCTACATGATGGATCACGATTTTGTATATATTTTGTATAAAAAACTTTTATATAAATTGATAAAGTTAATGTAATGAAAACATTCGATTATTTGTTGAATGAAACATTAACTTCAAATAATTGCGAAATATTGTTAGAACTAAATCCTTACATGTTAAAACGTTTCTTTGAATTTGCGTTCGAGAATGATAAGTTTAAAGTAAATATTTTACGAAATAAGAAAAATTGCCTTTTGCCTTTGAAAAAGAAATATAATCCAACTTACGAATGTGTACTCATGATTTCATGTATCACAACTTTATCGTTTTGTTTAAACGAGATTAAGTTATTTCAAAATCTATATCTCACTTACCTCAATTACAAGATAATGGCATCGCCTTGGAAAGGTAGAAACGAGTGGTATGATTTTCATAAAAATATATATTCGCATCTTATCTGGAATGATTGTTTTGATATTATAAATTGGATTTGGCAGCAAAATGATGTATATCTGGAAAATTATATAAATAAAAATAGTAATATTTCACGATGGAGGAAGAATTGGTACAAAACTTATCAGAGAAACTTGAAACTAAACATCACAAAATTGTGTCTTTTTTCAGAGAAATATGAACTTTTATTAAAACTCATTTGTCATAATATTTTAAATCCTAAACTCGTGAGTTTTAAGAATATTTTATTAGAATACGGATATATCTATAAAAATCAAAAACTTGAAGATAGCGAATTTTCTAATACCTTAGAATGGAAATGGATTACAGAAAAAAAAGGCGAAATAGATAATCTGAACTATGATAATTTATTTAATATCTGTTCTACAATTTCTAAATATAAAAATCGGTATCAAGAGTATATTTGTAAAATTGAACCGACAAAGTTATTACATATTATTTTAAAACTAAACGATAACGAATCCCACTTTCTTTTTTTTCAAAGATTGAATTTGAAAAATATATTTCCAGATGAAAAGCAAAAACTGATTCATTCTCTTTCTGATAAAGTATATCACTTAATTTCAAAAATGATACTTCAAAAATGTCATAAAATTAACCAATCTTTTTACGAGGTTTTACTCGGTATTATAGGTAATCGTAAAATATCAACTTTAAATGGTATTGAGATATTGAAGGAAATAATGAATGCTGATAAAGGTTTGAATACTTTTGAAGAGAAAAATTATGATTATTTGAAGCCATTTTGTTCTCAATTAATCGCAAAGGATTTTAATAATTTAAAGGATTTAAAGGATTTAAAGGATTTAAAGGATTTTGACGTCTATTATTTCGAAACAAGTAACGAAAATGCTTATTGGATATTTCAACTTTTAGAAGTTCAAGTGAACGTAAAACAACATAAGTTATCAATTGATTCTATGTGTCCCATATGTCTTATAGATTTCTCAATAGATGAATCTCAAAATAAAAATTTATCCTGCGGTCATTGTTTTCATTATGATTGTCTTATAACCGATATTCGTAAAAGAGGAACAAATAACTTATACAATTGTCCTTTATGTCGTGCTATTCAGCACCCCAAACTTATAACTCAATCTATACAGACAACTAACTTATAGTAGATATTTATGTAGAAGACGTTTTTGAAGTTACAAAACATCCAGTGAATAAATTTGTTAAAGGGAATGACATAAATTCATATTGAAATTGGGTCTCTCCTAATGGTCCTGATGGTAATAAACCATTGCTATCTAGATTTTGGATATCATTATGTAAACTAAGTTTTTTCAGTATGACACTAAATGTTTTGTCCATTCGCCAAAACGGGATATTTTGTTCTTCTAAAAGTTTTGGTAATTTTTGAGAATGATAATAAAAGTTGACACATAATAATATCATTACAATCCAAAATACAATTTGATGAAATAATAACACACCAGGGTCGTTTATATTCGCATCATCTTTGGGTATCAAAAATAGTTCTAAAACAAGAAAAAACATAAAAATGTATCCAATTGAAGCAATTAAAAATCTATTTGTATCGCTTTCTACAATAATCCATAAATTTGATGCTAAAAATAAAATAACAGCGAAAGCAAAAATTTTAAGGTATACTAATTTTAGGTTAGCTAGTTTCTCTTCACGATAATATGTATTTATAATAACCGCAATAAACATAGGGAAAAGTATCGTTAAACAAAATACAAGCAATGATTCTTTAATATCCATTACACTTATGTATATTTTAAAAATGTATTTTAATCTTCTAGTCTTTTGATAAGTTTTATTAATATATTATCCACATCTTGGAATATTGTAGAAATTGTAACTTTTATATCATCTCCTTTACTTTGAATTTGGAAATCATTTAAATTTTTTTTCAAAAGTGAAAAATCTCCCATATGCATACCTTTACACATCTTTTGAATCATCTTACCTTTAGAATTCCTATAAGTAAATACATCAAAATAATCTATTATGATATGATCTCCGTCAAATTGTACGAGACCCTCTTCAAATTGAATAATGGTAGCAATATCTATATAAAGTCTTTTTAAGTTTCCAAAACTTCTTGTTTTTAATTTTTTGTTTTGTATCTTGAACTCATCAGAGCAATTTGAAATGTATACATTGTAACATGTGTCTCCTTTTGAAATCAATTGAATGAGATTTGGATTCATTATGTCTCGTGAATTACTCACATAAATTCCATGTAATTCTGAGGATAGTTCAATTGAATTTAATATATCTAATAATTTTTGGTATTTTGTTTCTTTTTTCTGCATGAGTTCTGTATGTTTTAAGAATGCTTTATTGCAGTTATCTAAAAAATATAAATCTGTAATGAGAACTCGTATCATTATCAGTTTTTTCAATGTACTTTTTTTGATAGTCATATATTGGTTATAATCATCCAAAACTTTCTTTTCTACCGTTTGAACTACATGATTCCTCATTTTCTTGAAGTTTTGTATTACATCCTTTATCATACTAGATATAAGTTTTTAATTTCTTCTTAACTTAAAATTAAAATTAATCCAGTCAATCTACATTTATAGGTTATAATTTTATAATATCATTACTATTTAATGAGACTAAGTGATAAAGGAATTCATAAAGATTGTCAACATATTCATCAAGATATTCATCAAGATATTCACATTTTGGATAAAATGTTTGATAAAATATCAAATGATAAAAATTGGATAAATATTTATAAAGATGAATTTGTAAACCTGAAAAATCCATATTCATACCATGAATATATGTTTCTCATCAAAGATCTCTATGACTTGATTATAAAATTGAAGGATAATTATATTGAAGTAGTGAGAATTTTAAAAGTTCTTCAAAAAAAATATACAGAAACTTCGATATTACCAGAAGATATCCAGTTGTGTTTTGATAAAATGTTGTCGTTAAAAGGTCATCATTTTATATTAAAAGGGTGTGAAGAATTCCAAGTTAAATCTATATCTTTAGTGCCATATATACATTCTGTTCCATGCAGACAGTTAAATTGGGTTTCACTTTATACACAAAACACAGAAATACCTAATAAATTTGAAATAAAATGGGACTTAGAAATATTTGATACAGTTCAGTTACTTATAAGTGATAATTTCCCATTTGAAATTATATTAGATAAAACTGTGAAAAGCAAAAAGTTGAAATTAAAAAATCAAATACTGATTCTTTATGAGAAATTTTTAAATCCATCACTACATGGAGTGGTTAAACTGAAACTGAAATGTAATGAACATACAAATGTAAAGACATACAACTCAATTTTTTCATTAAAAATGTGTATGAGTCAATATAAATATCATTTTAATGTCGGTAAAATCATTGAAAACATTGATATTTTTAATGAAGGTATATTAGAACTCAACGATACACAGAATTTATTAGAAAAAAGATTTTTGTGATTGTGCTTATAAATTAAATAGTGTTGTAGTTATAGAATGATAATATTTTTTTCAATACTGTTCTTTATAATAGTTGTTTCTATAACAACATATATATTGTTGTTTAGGGTTTACAAGTCCTTGAATAACGATGTTAACGATGTAAAAGACGATATTCATGAAGAGATACCAGAAACTATGCATTTTATTCATCATTCTGACGAAATAAATTATATTTTACACAGTTAAATGTTTGTTGTTCTTTTAACTTTAATTGTATTCTCTATCATACTCATACTATTAGTAGTGTTGAATAAAGATAAGATAGTTTCATGGATAAAAGATTTTAAAAATCAAAGTATTTTAGATAACGAAAATCGTATAAGTTATGATATTCAGGGAAGTATTAAAGAGGAATGTGAAGAGGAAATAGTTGAGGAACCCCCACAAAGAATTGAAGAAGTTATTCGTTTTCACAATGTAAATATGAGTACACATGAACGTCCAATATTTGAAATTCGTAATAATCCATACATTGTTAAACAGGAACAAAAATGTAAACCCTGTACTAAAATCAATACTAAAAAAAGAAAAGGAAAAGGGAACGGAAAAGACGATTTTGGGGTTCCAGTAGGAGATTGGATACCTGTAAGAGAAACAGAATGTATTGTTTAGAAAAAAAAATTACATAAATTTATAAAAGATGAAAAATGATTCACTCTCCAAATTAGTATCCCGTGCTCCAAAATTAGTTGTTGACGCTAAAAATGCTACATCAGCAGTAGGTAAATCTATTTCTAGTTCTGTTTCTAAATCAGTAAAGAGTGGATCCAAATTTTCTTCTGAAACATACAAAAAGATTGAAAGCGTATGCAATACTGAAAATATTGTACCCTGTATTACTATTTTACTTGTCATTATTTACATGATTGTATTAAGCCCTGAAACTGTATTGAATATCTTTTCCACTCAAGTTGGGAAAAGTATCACAATGGTAGTTGTCTTTGTAGCATTGCTTTTTGATGTCAAACTCGGTGTTATGTTAGGTTTAGCGGCGGTTCTTTCAATTAATATGGCGAGTGTTAAGAAAGAAGTTCATGAATCTTACCGTGTATCCGAAAGTATGCCTTCAGTTGTACCCGTAAAAAAAGTTCCTAAAGTTGTACCTGAAGTTGCTTCTGTTGAGGTTCCTGAATTTGAAAAGAAAGAAGAAGATATGGGAGTATTGGGAAATGTTGACGAAATGAACGTTATTACAGGATATGACAACAGTGAAGTATTTGCTTCTCTTGTTGACACAACTGAAATTATGTCTTAAATATTTTAAATGTGTTTCGGTGTATAAAGTTATAACTTTATGATTATGATATGGTTACACTTGATAACTTACATTCTAATAATATCAAAAATTTAAAACAATTTAATGTAGACTCTAGAAAAAAAGAATTACAAGATTTATATACTCTTAAAGACAAACTTCGAAATGATGACGATTCGTCCAAATGGCTAGATGTTATTCAGAAGATAAAGATATTAGAGTCAGATATTGAAAATTTTGAATCAAATAAAACTATCGAAGACTATTATCTTAAAACTGGTGAGATTTTATTTCAATATTATGATACCATCGAAAACGTTGACAATGAAAATAATAATTCTTCCCAAGACAACGTCCAACAGGATGGTATATTATCGTATTTAGGAATATCTCACAGTGTTGAAAAAGAAGAAGAAGAAAAAAAAGAGATAAAAAATACGAAAACAAAGTCAAAATGTGGGGTAAGAAAAAAACAAAGCAAGACAACATCCAAAAATATTAAGGTATTTCATGAAGATACGTTTGAAGACGATTCAGAAGATAAATTGGAAGATGATTTTGAAAATGATTTAGAAGTTGACGATGATGACGATGATGACGATGATGACGATGATGACGATGATGATAATGATGATATTTTGGAAAATTTTGATGAATTAGATAAAGTTACAGATAAAAATTTGAATAAAAATTTGGATAAAGACAAAATATTTGAAAAATATGTATCTCGTGAAGAATTGCGATCGGAATATATGTTTCGTATAAATGGAAACGACACGAAAGAAAAGAAGTCTTCACATAAATTTAAAACTTCACATGACATTTGTACCGAGTGTAAGTCAGAGTTAACTCATATACAATCAGAGAGTGTGATGGAATGTACGAATTGTGGATGTCTCATGAATATAATTGTTGATACCGAAAAAACTTCTTACAAAGAGCCTCCAAAGGAATCTTGTTATTATTCCTATAGACGCTCTAATCATTTTAATGAATGGATCGCTCAATTTCAAGGAAAAGAAACAACACAGATTCCACGTCAAGTACTACAACTTGTCGTTCAAGAAATCAAAAAAGAGAGAATTCAAGATTTATCCAAACTTTCTAATCAAAAGGTACGTTCCATATTGAAAAAATTGAAAATGAATAAATATTACGAACATATTCCTTACATCATTAATCTCTTGAATGGGAAAGATCCACCACACATGACAAGACAACAAGAGGAAATTTTGAGAATAATGTTTCAAAAAATTCAAGGCCCTTTTCTTGAATTTTGTCCTAAAAAAAGAAAAAACTTTTTATCATATTCATATGTTTTAAACAAGTTTGTTGGACTTTTAGGTTTAGATCATCTCCAAATATTATTCCCTTTACTGAAATCAAGGGAAAAACTTCACTCGCAAGATACAATTTGGAAAAAGATTTGTGAAAGAGTTGGTTGGGAATTTCACAAATCGATCTAAAACCAAACCTTAGGTCAAAGAAGAACAATGAGAAGAAAAAGAAATATAAAAATGATTTTAGAATAATTAAGTAATCTAAAATATTCATAACTATGAAATGGATTACGCTGTCAAAAGACGATGATATTTGTAACTTCATTTACTTGAAAAAGACAAAGGATTTCCTAGATATAAAAAGTTACGATGATCTCATAGCATATATCCATAAAAAAAATAATAATAAAGGAAAAATTACTTCTAAAAAGAGTATTGGTCCTGTTCCTTATAAAGATTTTCACATCGTTATGGTCTATTATGAAATGCCATTGAATAAGAACTTTCTAGATTCAAATTGGGATTTTCACATTAATAATAAAAATTTTAAAACGTATAATTCCATTTGTGTAGTTAAAACAAAAAATAAAGATTTTGTAGGAGTTTCTGATATAATTGATTTTGATGAAAATGATGCTGTTGATTTATTTAGTTTTCTTAAGAGTAAAGGGAAGAAAATAAGCAAAAAAGTTAGAGAAAATAAGGAAAATAAGGAGAATAAGGTCAGTATGGAGGACAAGAAAAAAGTTAAAAAGAGCAAGAAGGTCAGTAATGATACTAAGAGTACAGATGATAAATGTGAAGTTCAAATGGCAAAGAGCGAGAGTCTAGAAAATGAAAACGAAAATGAAAAGGATGAAGAAAATAAAGATTTGGATGATGATGAAGATGAAGAAGATGAAGAAGATAAAGATTTGGATGATGATGAGGACGATGCGGACGATGCGGACGATGCGGACGATGAAGATGAAGAAGATGAAGATAATGAAGATGATGAAGAAGATGAAGACGATGAAGAGGATGACGAAGAAAAAGTCCCTGGAGACATTTTTAAAAAAATTAAAGGAGATGATGGTGATGAGGATAGTGATAAAGAAGAAGAACTTTATGTTTCAAATGAAAAAAAGAAAGTTGTTTCAAAGAAAAAAAATAAAACTACAAGTAAAAATGAGAAGGTGCTAAAATTAGAAATCATGAACACGAAAGAATTAGAGTATGAGGAATATACTTATAAAAGTAATTTACCATTCTAAGTGGATGTAGATGTTCAAAGAACTAAATACATTTGGTATATTCTGTCATACTGTGAGATTTAAAATATTTTTTAAATTGGAAAATATTTATGTATTTGTTCTTTTTTAAATCGTCAAATTTTTGATACTCAGAGGACAAGGGAAATTCTGATACTATATCATCATCTAAGATATAATGATCTTGTTGAATATCAATATTTTTTTTCACATAGTTCACAAAAGCTTCATTTCCTATTTTAGGCATTCCGAAAGTTACGAGTTTTATATTTTTTTCAGGGAATAGTCTATAAATATCTAAGGCTAGAAACATAGCATACGCAGAACCGCTACTATGACCGGTAATAACAATATCTTTGCCATCTTGAGAGACTAGGTTTAAAATAACATTTTTATATTTCATATAATCTTCATAAAACCCACAATGCACTTTTATTTTACAAAACATGTTTGACAAAGAAGGATAGTTTATAAGTTTTCTGTTTAAGTTTATATTCCAGTCATTCATATTATTATTCATTGTCCCTCTAAAAGTATAAATATTACCACGTTTGTGTTCTATACGAATTCCTCTATCTGAAAATCTTGTAATATTATAAATATTTATGTTCTTATATTTCGTTTCCAACAAATAATTATATTCAATGGTTAAAGCAGCTGTTTTGAGTATATTTCTATCGTTATAAAGAATAGGGTGGTTGCCTATATGTAATGGTCTACATGAAGGGTATATTAAAAAACCAACGAATTTTAGAAAAAAATTAATTTTCATATCCTTACCATATAATTACTTTAAAAAGTCTTAATATAAATATTTATAAATGAAAACGTTCATGAATTAAATTTTAAAGTTCAAATTCGTTTACAGCTGCAGGTTCTGTCTCTTTCTTTTCTGATTCATATTCTTTTATGACATTCATAGGGATAACTGGAGCGATTGTATTTAACATATCAAGTCGCATTCGGATTTGAGTAGTGAATACATCTGATTGAATTCTGAACTTTTTCTGTTTTAATAGTTCAGAATCAATCATTGTTGATAATTCAGAATATCTTGTGGAATGATTGAAATGTTTTTCCTTTCGAGTGGCAAAACTATAAAAAGAATCAATACTACTCATAAAGGCAACGACCATAAAAGATATAGCATTCACATATTTTATCCAAAAATAATCTGCGAAAACTGTGGAAAATGGAGCCATAATAGCCGGTAATACAATGGCAGGTAGTCCCCAGCGTTTTCGCATTTTTTTATAATAATATCCGGACTTCTCGTGGAGATTTTTTAAATCTTTTATTTCACTATTCCATTTATGGATTAAACTTTCGCCTTTTATCGTCCAAGGTTCTTCAACACGAAACGTATCTTCTGAAATGTCAGGAGACAATGATGTTTCAGATTCAACTTTATTTTCTTGATTTGATAAATTTTTGAGTGGAAAATTCATTAAAATATCATATCGACTTTTTGTTAAGCAATTTTTTTATTTATCTAAGTATAATGGGAGACAATTTTAATACACGTGCTGATTATTCATATTTACAAAATTTAGATCAATATAATTTACCTCATAACTCGAGAGACGAATCAACTTTACAAACAAATGTTGATGTTTTAGATGATCGTCATTCTAGTCAAGTTTCGTCGTCTAGTCAAATTGAATCTAACGATCAAATGTGGATGAATGATAAAAATGATGCTGTTAGACTTACAAATCTCATCGACCAAAAAAAAATAAACTACGATACATACTCCAAAGCCATTGAAACATCCAATATGTTATACAATAGAGAAAGACATAGAACTTTGGTTATGATAATTGTCGTTATATTGGCCCTTATTGGATGTGGTGTTGTCTGGCTTGTATAAAAAATATAAATAACTTTTGGTTTAGTTTGACTTTTTTGGTGTTTTAAATAGAATTTACTCATTTACTGTCAGTTTATCATATGATTATTACTTGATTGATTGGTTATTTGATTGGTTATTCATTGGTTATTTGATTGGTTATTCATTGATACAATATCTATAAACAATATGCTTACCAGCAGATTGAGAAGGACGAGTAATTTTACAAATTTCATGAGGTCTCAAACCAATAAACATAGCAACCGGATCAGATGCGAGAATAATTGGAAGATTCTTTTCGTGTGAAATATGCAACATAGAAAGTAGTCCTTCTTTATCATTATACCCATGAAGAAGTTTGTTAAGTTCCTCTCCATATACACGTTCGTGTTTTGGAACAATCTGATGATGAGTAATATTATACATAAGCGATCTTATATTGAAAATTTGAATGAATATTTTATATTCTTTCATAGCATTTTGAACCGCACTAACAATAGTAGGAGTTGGCTTATCCCGAATGACAAATATTATCGTTAGATCATCATTATCAGTATCTTTCTTACTTTTCTTATTTTTGTTTTCTTTTTTCCTTTTTTCAATAATATCATTTACTTTTCCAGATTTGTCTTCAGTATTAAACAATTTCTTGTGTTGTGTCTTTTTATGAATATCATAATGAACCTGTATCTCGGCACCATCATTTTTCTTCAGAATAATTTTTGATGTTTCTTCATCCAATCCACTAACTTCCAACTGTATTCCAGATGTATCATAGCCTCTTTGTTCTAACATTTCAGCAATAACTTTTCTACTCCTGATAAAAGGACCTGTTGTATCTGACATGATTTATTATTTATTATTCTATTTTTAAAATCATTTTTTTATAACCTATTCACATTTAATATTTCTAAATAATATGGAAACTTTGTATCAAGAAAGAATTGAAATTATGATAAATACTACTCTAAAAGAAATTCTATTATATAGCATTTTCGCCTATACTTTCTCAAAAATATTAGAATTTTGCATGCCGGTATATGATGAAGAAAAAGATGTACCCTCGTTAATCATTGAATTATTCGTACAACTTACACTTACCGTATGCATTTTTATGTTGTTTGAACTTAAATTCCCTGCTAGGTACGGCATGATAACATATATATTAGTTTCCGTAGCATCTCAAGATACATTCATCAAAAAAATGAATTTACTTCACGAAAAAATGTTTACCAAAAAATATTCACAAGTCTCAGAGAAAACAGAAGAATTTAAAAAAGGAAACAAAGAACAAGAAAATAACTCAGATAACAAAAAAGAAAATCCCTCTAATCACTATACCGATGATTCACAAGACGCTCTCGATTATGTTGGAGGCAACTTCAACGAAGACCTGCACACTTATGAATTAGAAAACCAATGCACTTCTCTTGATAATCTACCATCGTTTTAAGTGTTTGAGTGTATTTAAAATCAATATAAATTGAAATATATATAAATATATATATATTTATATATATTATATAACATATACACCTAAAATAGTATATAATATAAATTTATAGTATATAAACTAAAATTGAAAGAGTATGATTATTCACTGGAAACATATTGAGAAAATTAAAAAAGTACAGATTTTGAATAGTTTTCCATCTCATTTATCTTTCCATCATATGGTTCGATATGAAAATGAGCCTTTGGTAATACAATTTCCAATCTCATACGTGAAGGCTATAAATAGAAATTGGATGAATTTTGAAATTTCATTTCAAGAAAATTTGTTGAACACTTTTATTTGTCAGTTATCAAATATCTATAAGATCATTCATAAGAAAATTGAGAGTCAATATGCAAAACCAATAAACTGGGATACAGATCTAGAAAAAATTTCATGCAACTATAAAAAAATGGGTTTCAATGGTTTTTTTAATCAACATTGTAAGATATTTGATGATAATAAAAATGATATTAATGTCCTTATCCAAAATTTGGACCATAAAATAGTTGATACTATCATTCAAATTTCAAAAGTTCAGGTTGTGAAAGCTTTAGATAATGATGAAGTTTTATTTGGTAATATTCAAATTCACATACACCAAATTAGACTTCACGACAAAAGTATCCGTTTAGATTCGTTTGCCTTTTTAGATAACAATGTGAATATGGAAAGGAAAAATGACTTTTCTAAACAGAAATGCGCCCATAAAGATTATGAGAAATATTTCGCAATGCTGAAAATGGGTGTTCCGAGAAATGCTGTTGAACAACGTATCATAAGTGATGGTTACGATATTTCTATTTTGGAAGGTAATATTTCAGAGAAAAAGGTAGTAAAATCACAAATCAGTTTTTCAGATCTAAAATCATGTAAATTGAAAAAAACAGAACACGATTTAGTAAAAAAACCTAAAAAACCCATGAAAGGATTTAATTTAGGAATAAGTTTTGAAGACATTCAAAACCAACTTAAAAAACTAAGAAAAACGCATAGTCTTTTCTAATAAAAAAAATGATTACAATATCAATAATTTAGAGACAAAATACTTTTATATTTATAGATTTAAAAAAAAAACTTATATGGGAATTCATATGGGAGAATCTTCACATTACCCGATTGTAATGCCTCCTCCTATTCCAATTAATGTAGATTTCGACGAAAGATCTTTAAAAATCATGAATTGTAAATTAATAGAATTACAGCAAATGGTTTCTATTTTCGGGAAAGAATTCGACATGAAAATTGCTCGTGACTATTTAAAAAAAATCGGATATAACGTATCTAAATCATTTTTAGAACAAAATTTTCAAAATGGTATTTTTACTTTGATTCAGACCTGAGACTTATCTTCTACGAACACCAACAAGTCTTACAAATATATTCAGTACGTCAAGTATGATTTTTAACGATTCTTTAGGATAATTTGGATAATTGATTGACTTGGGGTCTTCCGTACAGATTTTAGATCTTTGAATAATTCTTGAAGTATCGTATAACAAAAATAAGGTGAATAATACTATAACCACATAAGAAATTCTTTTATTGATGATTGGAGAATAGTTTTTGGGATTCAAATAAGACATGAAAATAAAAGCCAATTCGAATATAATAATCGCTAATAAAGAAACAAAAAGAGCTATACCTAAATTATCTAAAACTTTTTTATTTTTATCAAAATACTTTTCTAACATAAAAGTAACCGATGTCATTGCTATGAGGATACTTAAAGTAATCACAAGACATTCGAATAATATAGTGTTTTGTGAAAAATGTATAAGTGGACTTACACTTGTTCCTAGTAGTATCATAATTCCTAACCACATAAAATGAGATAATATTACATATTTAGGATATAATAACGAACTTTTCATATAGTTTAAAGCAACGATAAGTATTATGGTAAGTATGAAATTAAAAAGTAAATGATATTGCTTTATGCTTTGCTGAAACACATGTTTATTAGAAGAAACAAGTCCTACAATAAGAACACCAAAAATCAGATATAAATATGAATTTAAAAAGTATTTTTTACACGATGGTTTTCCATCCTGAAAAGCGTTCGCATATATAAAAAGAGCTATGAATACCGAAATAGCAAAAGAAAGCATTTTCAAGTTGTCCGTTTTTAGTGAAGATAATGTTGTCATTGTTTATTATGTTAATTGATGATTTTTATTGTTCTCTCATTCATAAAAAAAAATAAAGAATTTATAATGAAAGAGTTGCTTGCGATTATCATTGTATTGCTCATCTATATTGCTATTCAATTGAATCAAAAAAATACAAGTTCTAATACTAACAATAAAGTTGAAAGTAGAAGAAGACAAGTGGAAAATCATCATGACGTAAATAAAAAAATAGGATTTAAAGATTTAGATCATGATGTGAGAGTATCAAATATGATAAAATACAATAGACCGTGTGGAAGTGATGAATGTGTACCAGGTGTACCAATTAATATACCTACACGTGGATGTGTAGAAAATTATAAACAAATCGGTGTTCTTGTGAATAGTGATAACACGAAAATTCTTCCATTATTTGGTAGACAAACCTGGAAGGGCTCTTGCAAATGGCAGTATTCTACACAAACAGATCGTTTTGTAAGTGTCTATTTGCCTGTATATAAAAATGGGAGAAATTGTACTGAAGAATATGGTTGCGATGAAGTTTACGATAGTGATGAAGTGAATGTACCTCAACTTAATGAAAATTTTAAAGTTACTATTTACAATACAAGTGGACCAAGATATATTCCATTTGTTTAAGATTTATAATTTTTTAGTGATAAATTTCTTGAATAAATTTATTGAATAAATTTAATGATTTTAAAGGGAAGGGTAGATTTTCGCTTATCTGATGGTACATTGTACTTATGGCAGTACGAAACAGTTCAAAAAGAAGAAAATATCCTTAATCATGTAATACGTTCCTTGGATGAATCCAAACATTATATTAAATTTCAGACTTATCTAACATTAGAACAACCTATATTTATTAATATAACATCTTCTCATACAATTGAACTGAAAACGATTCATTTAAATCCCAAACAAAATTTAAACTTTCATGTAAATTTCATACATAAATTACCTAATTTTAATGATTTAATGAAGATGGAACCTTCTCATTCTTCTAGTTATTCAAAATTAGACAATTTCATTATGATGATTCAACAAAATTCCCAGATACATTCCAAAATAGATTCTGATATTCTTAAAGTTAATAAATTTATTGGTAACTACGGATGGAATGATAGTTTTTTCAAAAAAACCGTCATACTAAATGGATATAAAGACGAAATTGATTATTTTGCGTTTTAATTATAGAAAATGTTTTCAAAATGTCTCATATGGAAAGTTCAAATAAAAGATACAAAAAAATTGAAAAATTCCTAAATAAAGGGTATCTTGAAATACAAAATTTACAGAGTTATATACCAGATTTGTATAATACTAGAAAAACAAACAAATGGACTACATACAATACACTCAATAGATTACAAGAATTCACTTGCTGGAGAAAAGATAAATTAATGGGTTCCATCGTTCAAGAAAATGATGAAAATGATGAGAGTGAGTTGATATCAAAAGTTATTAAAGAAGTTCCTATTCATATAAGGCTTACTCCTATTCTAAATACATTTCATATTATTCAGGATTATTATCCAAAGAAAGATTCTAACATATGGCTTCCACATGATGTAATCAAATATAGCAATTTATGTGATAAGTTATATAAAATAAATAATACAGCTTACATTGATGCGAAATGTTCTGTATTGTTAAGTAATTTAGTTGATACCAATATCAGTCCTCATTTCAATTCAGTTTATGGATTATACAATGGTAACATGGAGGAATTTGAAATAGAATTTAGTAGAGAATATGAAGATTTAAAGGACGAAAAATGGTTTAAAAAAGCCTTAGAAAAAAAGAAATTTCAGTTAGTTTTTGAAAAAACTTGTACGACTCAAGAAACAAAACCAGATGCTATTGATATAGTTAATATTGATGAATTGTTAAAAGAGAATAATATAGATCTTATTGACGTAGTTAAGAAAAGTGAAGAAAATGATTCAAGTCCCTTGAAAGTCCAGGATCATGATAAGGTTCTTGAGAAGGAGCCTGAGAATGTTTTGGATGTTACACAAGAAATAAAGATTGAAGATATTAAAGATGTTGGTTTATGTAGTGAAAAACAAGAATGTGAATCTAAGTACGAATATGAGACGGATAGTAATGATGATGATAGTTATGATTACGAAAATTTAGAAGAAGTAAATATCAGTTTTAACGAGATGCCGGTTCAGATAATATTGATGGAAAAATTAGATGATACATTTGGTATTTTAATTGAAAAAGAAATCACAAGTTGTCGGAAAAAAATAACATTTCCCAAATTTGACATTGATTTAAATGAATCTAATGTAAAAGAAAAGAAAGATTCCGAAGTTGATGATAAAGATAAAAATTTAGAAATGAAAAGAGAGTTGTTTTTTGAAAAACTAACTTGCTGGTTATTTCAAATATGCGCCGGTTTGACCTGTGCGAATAAAGCAATCAATTTCGTTCATAATGATTTCCATATTCATAATATCATGACAAAGAAAATTGAGAATGAATATTTCTATTATTCAAAAGACGACATCATCTTTCGAATTCCAACATATAATATTAATATCAAGTTTATTGACTTCGGGAGAAGCACCTTTAAATATGACAATAAATATTTTATAGGAGATGTCTACGAAACCGATGGTGATGCGGAAGGTCTATACGATGTTGTTGAGATAATGGAAAATGAAAATAAAAAGAGAATAAGAAAAGGAAAAGATAAAAATAGAAAAAATACGATAGACAAAAAAAGCAAAGCAAAAATCCCCAACGCTTCATACGATTTACCCTTTTTCGCAAACTCTCTTTTAGAGGAATTTGAGGATGAAGTGAAATGGCCTACACTCGATAATATACTTCAAAGTGAAGTAGGTAAATTGCTTTTTTCTTTTATGGAGGACGATAATGGAGTGAACTTTTTCCAAAGTATCAAAGGATTTAAACTTTGCGAATATATTGTAGGAAACTTTAGAAAGAAAAAACCAGATAATTACATATCTCATCCAATCTTCCAAAAATACATATTTACAGAACCTTTACCTGAAAATATAAATGTCTATCATTTATAAAAGTATCTATTAAGATTTATTTGTAAAATGGATATCAACATAATAAGATTTTTTTTTAATATTATGTTGAATTTTGGGAATCAGTTAAATGTGTGGAATCACTAGTTTCTTGAGATAATATAAATCCGTTCTTCACAACTTGTTATAAATTGGTATAACCTATACAA
>CERI01093852.1_pt1 | contig 16924 bp, 11 predicted proteins | sample 350261 | NCBI WGS metagenome assembly CERI01 (sample SAMEA2620979, study PRJEB7988) | marine metagenome | isolation source: saline water (ENVO:00002010), including
TCTAAAGCAGATGGACCAAATTCACTTGAAATTGGATTATCTGTTACAGTTGGTGATCATAAGATTATGAGAAATCAAGATAACGGTGCGACCGTTAATCCGGCGTTTGCTAAAACATCAAGACCTTGTCCACCATTCTGCATACAACCTATGCAACTTAGACCTGGTGTGCAAACTATTGGTGAACAGGAAATAATTCACTATGCAGTTATGATGAGTAAAGGCGAAAAGATGCCTGATGGTTCTGAAATAATGCTTATTGATTCAAGAACACCTGATTGGGTTGCTAAAGGAACAATACCTGGTGCTGTTAACATGCCATGGACAACATTAAGCGAAAGAAAAGGGGCTGACCCTCTTTCAATTGCTGAAATTATGACAACTAAGTTTGGTGCTGTAGAACAAAATGGATTATTCTATTTTGATAATGCGAAAACATTAGTGATGTTCTGTAATGGAATGTGGTGTGGACAGTCTCCAAATAATATTAAAAGTTTATTAAAATATGGTTATCCAGCAGATAAAATTAAATGGTACCGCGGTGGTATGCAAAACTGGGAAAACTTAGGTTTTAATACTGTTAAATAAATAAACAAAAAAGTTATATTAAGCAGCACATAAAAACATGTGCTGCTTTTTTTTGGATACATTTTTATGGCAATTCTGACAAAGGGAATTAATGTAGTAAAAAATATAGTAGGCTCTGCATATTTAATTGAAATAGAAAAGCTTTCAAATCAGTATCAAAACACTATTATTCTTTTAGACAATAACCATCAGATTGATAGTTTATATGATGAACTAGTTTCTTTATATCAAGATAAAATTATTCTAAAGTTTCCAAATTATGGTGTTGGAGATTATGATATTAATCACATTGATAAAAATATAATTAAGGATAGATATAATACTTTAATAAGTATTCAAAAAAATAATAAGTTAAAAAAGATACTGATCACAACATATAAATCCATTTTTAATAAAATACCAGATATCAATGATTCAAAATCCTCTTGGGTTAATATATCTAAAGAATCAAAATATAATGAAATAATTGATACTTTGAATATATTTCAGTATCGGAAAGTGTCGAAAGTTGAGGAGCTTGGCCAATATCGTGTATCTGGCTCAATAATTGATTATTTTTCATTATTAGAAGATAAACCTATTAGGGTTAATTTTTTTGGTGATGATATAGAAACTATTAAAAAGTTTAATACGAAAACTCAATTATCAGAATTCAATGTTGATATATCAACAATTTCAGCAACTGGAATCTATCATCTTACAAATGACAACATTAAAAACTATATTAGCTTTGTATCAAATACTTTTGAAGATGAATACAAAGAAGATCTAGAATTTGAAAATATTATAAATGACCAATGTAGTAGCAATATACAAAATCTCATACCTAGTTTTTATAACGATACATTATCTTTATTATCTTTATTCAAGGATGAGTTTGTATGTTTCACACAAAAAAATATAACTGATGAATATGAAGATCAATTTAATACTATGAATAATATTTATAATGACGAAATTAAGAATAGATATATATTAAATCCAACTGACTTGTTAATAACTAATAATGAATTAGATAATATAATAAAAAATAATTATATATATTTTTCTTCTGAACTTAGTGAAGATAAAAATAGTATTAAGACCGGTTATAGTACACTACCCTCATTAGTCATTAATTATAATTATAAAAATCCATTTATTAATTTTGATAATTTATATAAAAGTTCTTCATATGATTTTATATTTTTTATTGATAGAGATGATAATTTTAAAACATTAACAAATTACTTTGATAGTAATGATCTAGAGTATAAAGAAATTAATAATATTGATGATGACAGTAGTTGCATTAAAATATATAAATCTAATATTAATCAAGGATTTATTGATAATCATAATAAAAAGACTTACATAAGTTCTAATGATTTATTTGGTCTAATTAAAACAAGGGTATCAAAAAATAAAAGTATCAAATCTATCTTAATAGATAATCTATCAGATCTTAAAGTGAATGAATTTATCGTACATCAAGAACATGGAATTGGAAAATATAAGGGTCTCATTACAATGGAAATTGAGAGTAAGGTTATAGAGTTGATTAAGATTGAATATGCAGATAATAATAACTTATATATACCAATAACATCAATATCGCTAATACAAAGATACATAGGCAATGCAGGTCTCAATACAAAGCTTGCAAACTTAGGTACAGATCGATGGCTTAAAGTTAAACAGCGTGCAAAGAAAAAAATTGAGGATATTGCAGCTGAACTATTAAGGGTTCAAGCGAATAGAGAGCTTAATTTAGGTTACAAATACACTTTTGATAATCATACTTATGAAAAGTTTTGCAAACTATTCCCATATGTAGAGACAGAAGATCAGCTTGACTGTATTAATAATGTTATAGAAGATATGTGTTCACAGAAATCTATGGATAGAGTTGTTTGTGGAGATGTTGGTTTTGGCAAGACAGAAGTTATTTTGCGAGCATCTTTTTTAGCAGCTACTAATAACAAACAAGTTATAATTATTGTACCAACAACCGTTTTAGCTAAACAACATTATCAAACATTTAAAAAAAGATTCAGTAACTACAATTATACAATCAGCTTAATGACAAGAGTCTTAACAGCTTCAGATAAAACTAAGACAATAAATGATATTAAAGATAATAATGTACATATAATAATTGGAACTCATGCATTATTGAATAAAAATATTAAATATTATGATCTTGGATTACTGATCATAGATGAAGAACATAAGTTTGGAGTAAAACATAAAGAAGCAATAAAAAGTATGAAAGAAAATATTGATGTTTTATCACTTACAGCTACCCCAATACCAAGAACGCTTAATTCTGCTTTATCTGAAATTAAAGATATGAGTATTATTAATACGCCACCTATAGGTCGTAGAGATATAGAAACAAGAACTATAGAGCGTACTCAAGAAAATATAAAAGAATATATAGATAGAGAATTAAATCGTGGAGGACAAATATTATTCATACACAATAATATTGATTCTATGGATGAAGAAATTAATTTTCTTAAAATAATAAATGATAACTACCGAATAGGGAAAGTTCATGGAAGACTAAGTAACAATGAAATTGAAAATGTTATGAATAATTTTATACATGAAGATATTGATATCTTGGTATGTACAAGTATAGTAGAAAGCGGCTTAGATATGGCTAATGTAAATACAATAATAATTAATAATGCTCAAAATTTTGGGTTATCACAGTTACATCAAATAAGAGGACGTGTTGGAAGAAGTAATAAACAAGCATATGCAGCTTTGATTTTATGTGATTATAGAAAAATGACAAAAGAAGCAGAACGACGAGTAGGAGCTTTTATTAAAACAAATAGTTTAGCTGGCGGATTAGACATCGCTGGTCATGATTTAGATATAAGAGGAGCTGGTGAAATTCTAGGCGAAGAACAAAGTGGACAAATATTTGAAATTGGATATGGAATGTATACATCGATGTTATCAAGAGCTATTAATCAAATAAAGAATAAAAAAGATGATCATATATCCATTCATACTGAGGTAGATGCATATATTTCAACACTAATACCACAAGATTATATTGAAGATATATTTATCAGATTAGAATTTTATAGTGATATTTCAAATGTAACAAATGAACATCAACTTAATGAGATTATTATAAAAATGATTGATATTTATGGACCTATTCCTGAATATCTTGAAAATTTATTACATCTTACAAAAGTAAGAATAGCATCGAGTATAATTAATGCAGATAAAATTAAAATAAATAAAGACAACAGTATTATTACGCTTAATTCTAATAGTCTTGTTGATAGAGATTTATTATTAGATAAATATGTAATACCTGGAAAGATTAAGCTTAGTGATCAATATAATCTTAAATATCAAAATAGTCTAGAAAGCAACTTCGAAGATAAATGTAATAATATAATAGATATTCTAAAAGCGATATCTAATTAAATTAATTCTTATTCAGAAGGACTGTTGTAGTTGGGTATGCAATCTCTGCATTATGTTTACTTATAACCTCAGCAACTTTTAACAATATATCTTGTTTAATATTTAGAAACTCCTCCCAATCTTTAGTAATTGTAAATGCATATATAAAGAAATCGCATGAAGATGCTGAAAAGCTCTTAAAATAAACTTTTGCTTTTTGTGATTGGTCAATATCAACAGCATGAGCAAGAATGTCATTCACATCATTAATAATAGCTGTCATTTTACTCAAATCATCATACCGAATCCCAATAGTTTCATTGATTCTTCTATTAGACATGCGAGTAGCATTTTCAACTATAATGCTGGAGAATGCTGTATTAGGTATATAAAGAACATTTTTTGAAAAGGTTCTTACTACTGTCAATCTCCAACCAATTTTTTCAACAATACCTTCGATATTTCTATCTGGTGATTTAATAAACTCGCCAACTCTAAAAGGTCGATCAAAAAATATCATCATACCCCCAAAGAAATTTGATAATAAATCTTTTGCGGCAAGACCAACAATAAGGCCTCCAACACCACCAAATGCAAGAAGTCCTGATATACTGAGACCCAGTTCTTGCATTAGAATTAATATCGTTATAATGACTACTATAATCTTCAATATTCTAATAATAATTTCATATGTTTCGGTAACTAAAGTTGGATCATCATCAGATGTTAGATTTCTAACAAATGGTTTCAATTTGAGATAATAGTTTAGCCCTCTATTTATTGACCATGAGAGCATAATTATAACCAACATAAAGATTAATGATGATAACGGTACAGAGATATTAATTAATTCATCTTTTGATAATATGTCTACAGTCATGAATATATAACCAAAAATAATTAAGTATGATGAAGGAGTTTTTATCGAGTGAAGAAGAATTTCATCGTAGGCAGTATTAGTTTTTTCTGAGATGGTAAGAATAGTATTTATTAGCTTATTTTTTACAAATAATAGAATTAATGTTACGAGTGTAAGACTAATTAAATCAAAATAAGCAAGATTCATGACTATATTTATCAAAACTTATTGTATTCTTTTAGGCAATTAATCGCTTCTGTATATGATTTCATATTACCTTCATTATAAGTTAAATTATCTGAACATGGTAAATTAATGCTATTTAATATTATATCATCTAACTCTGATAACATGTCTATATACTGTTTTTGATAAAAAGAATAACTTTCTTTTTTATATATAATTTCTTTATTTTGCATCGTAGTCACAATCGACATGTTACATCCACTAATTAAAGATTTTTTTAGAATATTTATTTTAGAAAGATTGTATCGATCAGATATTGAAGACATTTCAAGGTCGTCACTTATAAAAAATGGTTTACTATGAAAAATCTTTTTTGATATATCAATAAGCCAATCAGATGATGTTGTAACAGGATCTTTTGCTATGTTATTAAATTGAATATGACTGGTCATAATAGGTATATTAAATTTACTGTGTAATTTTTTAAAAGTATCAATATGTACATTCAATTCTTCATAGGATAGATTACTTTCAGATATATCAGTATGAGTATCTGATAATACACATCCATGACCCGGAAAATGCTTAAGTGTAGGTACAATTCCATTATCAATTAATGCTTGAATATATTGAGATGCTAATCTCGTAACAACATCAGGTGAAGATGAAAACGTTCGTCCATTGAGTACTTTACTACTCGTTGATAAATCAATCACAGGTGAAAAATTAATATCTATACCTATTTTTTTTAATTCAAAACCAGCTACGTAACCACTACTATAAGCAATTTTCTCAGCAAGTAATTTATTTTTATTAAAAACTGCACCAATAGATTCAAATGAAGGAAGCAAAGTAAAATTATCCTTAAATCTTTGCACCATACCTCCTTCGTGATCAATTGCGATTAATAAGTTTTCATTAATATCTTTAATGCTTTTTATTAATGACTGTATTTGTTGTAGATCAGAATAGTTATGTTCAAACAATAAGACTCCACCTATAAGATGGCTGCAAAGTAATTTAGATTCATTATTACTAAGAGAAGTTGAATCAACATTTATTATTAGAGGGCCAATATTTTTATTCATCTGAAATCAGTATAGTTGCGTAACATACAACAGCTTTATTTTGACCAACCAATCCAATCTTCTGAGATGTAGATGATTTGATACTTATCTGGTTAATATCTATGTCTAAAAGGCATGAAATATTTTTACGAATATTAGATATTTCTTTTTGAAGCCTTGGGCTTTCTATAACTATAGTAATGTCAATATTATTAATTTTGTAGTTTGAGTTATTAAGTAATTCGCAGGCATAACGAATAATTTCTACACTATTAATTTTATAATTAGCATCGTTTGATGGAAAGTGTGTTCCAATGTCACCGTTAGCGAGTGCACCAAATATTGCATCTGCAAGAGCATGCAAAATTATATCTCCGTCAGAATGTGCAACTATAGAATATTCAGAATTAATTTTTATTCCGCCCAGGCATATCTCGTTACCTTTGCGAAGTTTATGCATATCATATCCAAACCCTATACGATTCCTAATCATAATATCTTTTTAAGCGCCTCAATATCTTCAATATATGTAACCTTTATATTGTTAGGACTAGATTTAACTACCGAACATTTAAAATTACTTATTAATAATGATTCTACATCATCATCAACCATATAATCATTATCTATCATGTTACACACTGATACATATAATTTTTCTGTATTAAATATTTGTGGAGTAAAAGACGACCAGATATTATCTCTACAAATATTGTTCATGATTAAGTTCTTCTTTACTTCTTTTATGGCATTTGTTAATGGATATCCTAGTGTTGAGCCATCAATACCAGCTTTCATAGATTTAATTAATTTTTTTATATCATTAATGTTTAAAGCTGGTCTTGCAATATCGTGAATCATTGTATATTTTGTTTGTAAATTATTTTTAAAAATATATTCAAGAGATTGATAGAGAGATTTTAATCTACTTGATGAACCATAAATCACTAATTCATTAGATCTTATTTTTTTTACAATTACTTTATTATTAATTATTAGATAAATTTTAGATTTTGGAAAGTTTTTGCTAAAAAAGTCTCTAGAATAATCTACTATACTTTTATTATTTATGAAGAAGTTTTGTTTGATGGTGTTAGACTTGAATCGACCACTTTTGCCTGCGCCTAATAATACAACAGAGATATTTTGATTCATTTATATATTACTTGCACAAATGTTTCACCATCTTTTACTAAGCCAAGATTATATCTAGCAAAGTTTTCTAAAGCATGTGACGAGACTGTAAGTTCATTGACATCTTTTTGAAGTTTAAGATTTTTAACATTTAATTCATTTATTTTATCTATTAATTTATTATTTTGAGATTTTAAAAAAATAAAATCAGATATGTTATTATTAAAAAATATTGAATATTGAAGATTAGCTAATACCAATACACCAAGACCAAATAATAATTTTTTCATTTAACTTATATATTTATCAAGTTTATTATTTATTAAATTTGAAGGTAATTCTTCTTCAATTCTCAAGAGCTGATTGTATTTAGCTACTCTATCTGATCTAGACATTGAACCAGTTTTAATTAAACCAGATGATGAAGCTACAGCTAAGTCAGCAATTGTTACATCTTCAGTTTCTCCAGATCTATGCGAAATGATGTAGTTATAATCGTTGTCTTTTGCGAGATTAATTGCGTGCAATGTTTCAGTAATAGTTCCAATTTGATTCAATTTAATAAGTATTGAATTTGCTACACCTTGTTTAATACCTTTTTGAAAAATTTTAGGATTTGTTACAAACAAATCATCGCCAACTAATTGTGTAGTAGACCCTAATTTATCTGTAAGATTTAACCATCCATCCCAATCATCTTCAGCTAAACCGTCTTCAATTGAGATAATTGGATAGTTATTTCTAAGATTAGATAAATAATCAACAAGTTCTTGAGAGTTTAGCTTTAAATTTTCTGATACGAGGTTATATACTCCATCATCATAAAATTCACTGCTTGCAACGTCTAGCCCCAAGTATATCTCTGATTCCGGTTTATATCCGGCTTTACTAACTGCATCAAGAATAATATCTATTGCCTCAACATTACTGTTCAAGTTTGGTGCAAATCCACCTTCATCTCCAACAGAAGTAGGCATATTCATTTTCTCTAGAGATGCCTTTAAAGTATGAAATATCTCTGCACCTGCTCGTATAGCAGAAGCAATATTATCAAAGCCTACTGGAAGTATCATAAATTCTTGGAAATCTAGTTTATTATTAGCATGCGCACCTCCATTAATTATATTCATCATTGGAATTGGTATCATGTAAGAGGTATCTTCTGTAAGTGATTGATAAAGTGGAATATTTCTATATTTTGCTTGCGCTTTAGCAAAAGCAATACTTAGTGCTAAAATAGTATTCGCACCTAATCTTTCTTTATTGTCAGTGCCATCAAGCTCAATTAGAAAGTTATCAAATGTTTCTTGATTAAACTCTTTATTTAAGTCGATTTTCGATGATATTTCGTTATTAATTAGGTTAATAGCGTTATTAACTGATTTACCAAAGTAATTATCTGGATCTCCATCTCTTAATTCAAGAGCTTCCAATTTACCAGTAGATGCGCCTGACGGAACTGCTCCTCTACCTAAAATATTATCATTTATTATTATATCTGCTTCGCAAGTAGGATTCCCTCTTGAGTCAATAATTTGTCGACCAACTATCTTTTTAATCTTTATCATCTAAATTCTTTAAACTCCTTTTCTAATAGTATTGTCTATACTAATTACTTCTTTAATTAATTTCTCTATATTATTGATATTCATTGAGTTATCCCCGTCACTAATTGCCATAGATGGATCAGGGTGTGATTCTATAAATAACGCATCTACACCAATTGCTACGGCAGCTTTTGCGAGTGGAGAAATATATTTGCTATCTCCGCTCGATGCACCAGCGCTCGCCCCCGGTCTCTGTACTGAATGTGACGCATCATAAACAACAGGACATCCTGTTTCCTTTAATATAACCAATGATCTCATATCAGAAACTAAATTATTATACCCGAACATATATCCTCTTTCACATAAATATATATCTTTATTACCTGTAGAGTATGCTTTTTCAAGAACAAACTTCATCTCTTCTGGTGATGTGAATTGTCCTTTTTTTATGTTGACTGGTTTATTAGTTGAAGCTACTTTGAGAATAAAATCTGTCTGTCTACATAGGAATGCAGGAGTTTGCAATATATCAACAACGTCAGCCACTTCATCAAAAGGTGTGTATTCATGGACATCTGTCAAAACAGGTATTTCTAAGTCTTTCTTAATCTTATTCAGTATTTTTAAACCTGAATCTATCCCTACTCCTCTTTTCGAATTAACAGATGATCTGTTAGCTTTATCAAATGATGATTTATAAATAAAATTTATGCCCAACTTATATGTCACATTTTTTAAGAATTCCGCAGTTTCCATTGCCATTTTTTCAGACTCAATAGCGCATGGACCAGATATTAATGTAAGATAGTCTTTTGATATAAGCTTGATATTACTTTGTTTCATATGCTGTTTTAATAAAACTGTTAAATAATGGATGCCCTTTCATTGGAGACGATGTAAATTCTGGATGAAACTGGCTTGCTAGGTACCAAGGATGATTCTTAATCTCTAAGATTTCCATAAGATCTCTTTTACCTGAATAACCAGAAAATATTAAATCTGTATTTTTAAACTGATTTATAAATTTATTATTTACCTCATACCTGTGTCGATGTCTTTCAGTAATTATATTTTTTTTATAAAGTGAATGTGCAAATGAATTTTTTATCAAACTACACTTCTGAGCACCTAAACGCATTGTTCCGCCCATTTGGCTGATAGTACCTTTAAGCTTCCCTTTTTTATAATCCTCCCATTCAGTAACAAGAGATATAACCGGATATGGAGTACTAATATCAAATTCTGTACTATTTGCTTTTTTAAGACCTAAGACGTTTCTTGCATACTCTATTACTGATATTTGCATCCCAAGACATATCCCAAGATAAGGAATATTATTTACTCTAGCAAAATTTGCAGTAAGTATTTTACCGTTAACACCTCTATTTCCAAAACCTCCCGGAACAACGATGCCTTGAAGGCTATTAAGTAATTTCATTTTATTTTTTTTAATATCCTCTGAATCAATAAATTCAATTTCTAAAGAAGCGTTATTATGAACCGAAGCATGGAGCAAAGATTCATTAAGTGATTTATAAGAATCAGCTAAATCAACATATTTACCTACCATTCCAATCTTCACTTTTCTTTTACATTTATATAATTTATTAGTAAAAGTAACCCAAGGTTTAATCACAGATTTTTTATGCGGGACATTTAGTTTTTTAAGAATATACTCGTCAATTTTTTGATTTTTATAGTAAATCGGTATTTCATAAATTGATTTAGCATCTTGAGCAGAAAAAACCGCATCTTTGTGAACATTTGTAAATAAAGAAATTTTATTCTTTATGCTGTCGTTAATTGTATCTTTAGCCCTGCATAATAGTAAATCTGGCTGAATACCAATTGATCTTAGTTCTTTGACAGAATGCTGCGTAGGTTTTGTTTTAATTTCATTTGTAACTTCAACTTTCGGTAATAATGTGAGATGTATAAATAAAGTATGTTTATCATTCATTTCCATATTAAGCTGCCTTATAGCTTCAAGAAATGGTAAAGATTCAATATCGCCAACTGTCCCGCCAACTTCAACAAAAGATATATCTGCGCCTTTTGAGCCTTTTTTAATCAAATGTTTAATTTCATCAGTAACATGAGGTATTACCTGGACAGTGCTTCCAAGATATTTACCTTCTCTCTCTTTTTTGATTACATTTGAATATACTCTACCAGCTGTTACGTTAGAGTTTTGACTCATTCGTATTCCTACGAATCTTTCATAATGACCTAAATCTAAATCTGTCTCCGCTCCATCTTCGGTTACATATACCTCTCCATGCTGAAAAGGGCTCATAGTACCTGGGTCAAGATTAATATAAGGGTCTAATTTCTGTAAAGATACCTTATAACCTCTTAATTTGAATAAAGATGCAAGGGAGGCGGCTGCTATACCTTTTCCAAGGGATGATACGACACCACCTGTAATAAAAATATATCTAGCCATTCAGATTCATAAATTATAATGTATTAATACAAAAAGATATATATTTATCTTATTTCTGACGATATAAATATATGTTTGTTGCTATATGCTAGTAATAATTCATGATTTGAGAAAAAAAGTACAAATTTTTCTCTTTCCCACGTAGGTATAGATTTGTTTTGGAATATTTTTTTTAAATCTTGATAGTAATTACTGTTAAGCATGATTTTTTCATTTCCTGTAACTGACTTCAAAATAAAAGGGGCTTTATTGTATAGTTTTTCGTACAATCCTTTATCTTTCAATTCATTTAACGTAATTGTGGTATAACCAAACTTTATATCAGATTGTAAATCCCATGATTTTGGTTCGTTCAAATGATTATCATCTAATTTAATAATATGTAGTTTATTATCATATCTTATTAGAGAAACCTTATTTTTAAGTTCACATTTCGGATAATCATTGTTATTACTTTGTATCAACTTGATTAGATTATAGATTTCATTTTTTGATAAATCATATTGAATTTTCTTGTTAATCCAATATTTTAAAAATGTGCCGTACAGGTATATAGGTTTACGTTTAAGACTGTTTATACAAAGCGTATTATTAGAAATGATAGAATTATATATAGATTCACAATAATCATTAACTATTTTTGAATACGTATCTTGTAATTCGATATTGTGCTCCATTATATTATTTAACGTATCCCATCTTTTTACTATTGGAGGTATAATTTGTGATCTTATATAGTTTCTATCAAAAGACATGTCATCATTTGATAAATCTTTAATGAATTTAATATTTAAGTATTGTGAAAGTTTAGTGATATTTTCCTTTCCTAATGACAAGAAGGGTCTGCATAATAATTTATCATTTCTATAAGATATTTTTTTCATTAGAGATAGTCCTTTTGGGGATGATCCTCTAAAAAGGCGATAGAAAAATGTTTCAACTTGATCATTTTGATGATGTCCTAATAAAAGCGCTTCATCTTTATTCATAGTATCAAATATAAGGTTATATCTTTTGTTTCTTAAAAACTCTTCTATATTATTTTTTTTCTTTTCTGTTATGTTCTTGATAACAAGGTCTGTATGATATTCATTACACGCATCAATACAATGCTGTTCCATAAGATTGTTATTTTTTGAGATATGATGATTAATATGAATAGCACGAATATTAAAGTCATTATGGGATTTAATTTCGTTAACTACATGAAGTAATAACATAGAATCAACACCGCCGCTTAATCCTATGATAAAATTCTGTTTATCCGTATCTATAAGTAGATTTAATACAATTTTTTTTAACTTATTTAGATTCAAACTGTCCATAAGACAAGATCTTTGAATTTCTTTGTTGAACAAGTTCAGATTGAGAAACTTCTTCAACTTCTCGTAACATTTCGAGAATATTTGATTTTATCGATGAGTACATCGCGCTATAGTTTCGATGAGCAGCACCTAATGGTTCTGGTATAATCCTGTCAATTAAATTGTGATTTAATAGTTTTTCAGATGTGATAGATAATGCTTCAGCTGCAAGATTAGCTTTGGATGCGTCTTTCCATAATATGGAAGCGCAACCCTCAGGACTTATAACAGAATAGATACTGTATTGTAACATTGCAAGTTTGTCAGCGACCCCAATTGCTAAAGCACCACCTGACCCTCCCTCTCCGATTACAATAGAAATAATAGGGCAAGTTATTTTTGACATTTGATATAAATTATCCGCAATAGCAATACTTTGATTTCGTGATTCAGCATCTATACCGGGATAAGCGCCGGGCGTATCAATGAAAGTAAGTATCGGTATATTAAATTTCTCAGCAAGCTTCATAGCTCTTAACGCTTTACGATATCCTTCAGGCTTTGGCATTCCAAAGTTCCTATAGACTTTCTCTTTAGAGTCCCTACCCTTTTGGTGTCCAATTAGCATAAATGATTTATCATCGATTGTAGCTAATCCGCATATAATAGCTTTATCATCTCCAAACATTCTGTCACCATGTATTTCAATGAAGCTAGAAAACATATTGTTAACATAATCCAGTGTGTAAGGACGAAGTGGATGTCTTGCAAGTTGGGATATTTGCCAATCAGATAATGTTGAAAATATTTTCATAATATTTTTATCAAGATCCTTGTTTAATGATTCGATTTTCTTTAGATCTTTTTGCGATGCACTAGCACTAGTTTTAATAGAGTTAATTTTATTCTCTATAGTTAGTAGTGGTTGTTCAAAATCAAGATAATTAGGATTGTATTCGGACATTGCTATATTATATGAAATTTAAATTAAAATACTATTGGTATTTGATTGTAACACTATCATTACCAGCGATAGCTCTAATGTCTGATATTAAGCTATCAGTTATTTTAACGTATATTTCTTTATCAGAGTTTATTGGAGCAATAAAATCTCTAGTTTTAAATGAGAGTAGTACTTTAGTTTTGCCAGAATCATATTTTTCAAAAATATTTTTAATATCATATATTTTTTGCTTAGAAACCATGTTTGACGATAATGTAATATAAAGATATTTAGAATACTGTTCACGCGCATCATCTAAAGAAAAAACTTTTTCTGCTTTCATAGAAAGTTGTGAATCATAATCATCAATGAATATTTCTCCATGAAAAAAAAGTATAGTATCTTCTTTTAAAATATTTTTATATTTTAAATATTTATCTTCAAAAAATGATACGTTAATTTGTTGTGTACCGTCGTCAACTTTATAAATGGTAATGAATTTATTTTTAGAAATCTTTTGTGATCTTGAGTCAATGATAACACCGGCAATTGTTGAGTTAAATTTAGAATTAGATCCAGCTAGTATAAGATTATTTATGTCTTGAAGAGATTTTAGGTTCATATCTGATAATTCTTTACTATAACTTTTCATTGGATGACTCGATAAATAATAGCCAAGTACTTTGCGTTCTTTTGTTAATTCATCATTAGTAGGATTAGTTTTATTTTGACTATTAGAAATGTTTATATTTTCATTCTTAGTAACTACCTCAGAAAAAAGTTCATTTTGTCCAGCAGCTATATCAATTTGTCTCTTATGGCCATGAGATATATAATTTTGAACATTCTTAATATTGTGCGACCTTGATTTCAAACTGATGCAATCAAAACAACCCGCTGATATCAGTGATTCAATTGTTCCTGAATTTACAGTATTAAGATTAACGCGACAACAAAAATCATTGATATCAGAAAAGAAACCATTATCTTCTATAACTTCATTAATATGTAATGCGGCACTTTCACCAACACCTTTGATCGCGCCTAACCCATAATTTATAATATTATTAGTAACAGGATAAAACTTATATTTAGACTGATTAATATCAGGTAAATTGACTTTTATGTTTGATTGCTTACATGCATTTAAAAGATTTATAATCTTATTTGTATTATCCATATCTGATGATAATGCAGCAGAAAAAAATTCAGTTGGAAAATATGTTTTAAGATATGCAGTTTGGTAAGAAAGCATCGCATAAGCAACAGAGTGTGATTTATTAAAACCATACCCAGCAAATTTTTCCATTTTATCAAAAATTGATTTTGAGATACTTTCATTAATATTATTTTCTTTACATCCATCTACAAATCTGGACCTGTGATCTTCCATTTCTTTTTGTTTTTTCTTACCCATCGCTCTTCTTAGTAAATCTGCATCACCAAGTGAATAATTACCTAGTGATCTTGCGATTTCCATAACTTGTTCTTGGTATAGTATTAACCCATTAGTTTCTGCTAATATCTTTTGAAGAAGTGGATGTTCATATTTAATTTCGGCTCCATGTTTGTTTGCGATAAAATCGTCTACCATATTTGTTCCCAATGGCCCAGGTCGATATAAAGCTACGAGAGCAACAATATCCTCAAATCTATCTGGTTGTAACTGTGCCATATATTTTTTCATACCAAGAGATTCCAATTGAAATATTCCTGTAGTCATTTTATTTTTTAATAGACTAAAAACTTTTTTATCATCTAATGGAATCAAATCTAAATCAAAATTATTACTATTCTTTGATATGAGTTTTACAGCATCATCCATGACAGTGAGTGTTGTTAAACCTAGTATATCGAATTTTACTAAACCAAGTGATTCGATGTCATCTTTATCATATTGTGTAATAAGTTCATCTTTATCCTCAAGCGAATAAACAGGCATAAAATCAGTAATATCCGAGGGTGATATTACAATACCTGCAGCATGAGTACCAACTCCTCTAGGAAGACCTTCGATTTTTTTTGCGAGGTCAATAATTGTTTTTACGTCTTCTTTTGTTTTATATTCTTTTGAAAGCTCTTTATTAATTTTAAGGGCCTCGTCTATTTTTATTCCTAAAGAAAAAGGTACTAATTTGGCAATATAGTCTACAAAACCATAGGAAAAATCGAGTACTCTACCAACATCTCTTATAACTTGTCTGGCAGACAATGTGCTATATGTTATTATCTGTGAAACTTTGTTTTGTCCATATGTTGATATTATATGGTCAATTACTTTCTGTCTTTTATTCATACAAAAATCAATATCAAAATCAGGCATTGAGATTCTCTCTGGATTCAGGAACCTTTCAAAGAGAAGATTATATTTCAGTGGATCAATATTTGTAATTCCAAGTACGAAAGCTACTAATGAGCCGGCACCTGACCCTCTACCTGGTCCAACAGGTACATCATTACTTTTTGCCCATGAAATAAATTCTTGTACTATAAGAAAATAACTAGCAAAACCCATTTCTTGTATGACAGATATTTCTCGATTTAATCTATCTTGATACTTATTAGCATTGAGCTCTTTAGGTAGTAAATATTTTTGCAAGCCTTCATCACAGAGTTCTTTGAAATATTGAGTATCATTTTTTTTGGTTGGATTTGAAAATTTTGGTAGGTGATATTGAAATTTAGGAAATTTAAAATTACATCGTTTTATGATTTGAGAGATGTTCTCCATAACTGATTTATAATCATGAAATAAAATATTCATATCTTTTTTTGATTTAAAGAATTGATTTGGAGAATAATCATTTTGATTTACCCTATCATCAAGTTTTGTCTTCTGGTTTATTGAGACCTTAACTTCATTTGCTTCATAATCTGAATCAGATATGAATAAAACATCATTGGAAGCAACGATTGGTAAATTAAATTTAGAAGCTAACGACAAAGATTGATTATTATATATTTCTTCATTTTGTCGATCAGTTTTGTCAATTTCTATATAAAACCTATCTATAAAAAGTTCAGATATTCTTTTTATTGTTAGTTCTGTGCTGAGAGCTGATTCATTTAAAGAATTTACTCCGCAAAGCCCGTTTCTTCCGCCTGATAAACATAGTAAATTTGAATTATACTTTTCTATAAGATCAAATGATGCTCCTAAATTAGATGAACGAGATTTATGAATAGATGAAAGAATTTTATTTAAGTTTTGATACCCATCAAAGTTCTGGCATAACAAAAGTATATTATCAGGCTTCTTTTTTTCATTGAAGATTAAAGGTATCTCACAACCAATAATAGGCTTAATAGACGCACTAATGCATTTATTATAAAATTTAACAGCTCCAAATACGTTCAAATAATCAGTTATAGCAAGACAAGTAATATTATTTTTTTTTGCTTCTTCAATAAGACTATCAATTCTAATGGT
>CERI01011888.1_pt1 | contig 16866 bp, 18 predicted proteins | sample 350261 | NCBI WGS metagenome assembly CERI01 (sample SAMEA2620979, study PRJEB7988) | marine metagenome | isolation source: saline water (ENVO:00002010), including
AGTGGCAATGACGGTGCAAATAATAACCCTAAGCTACCAGCAGAAGTTACGAGTCCTAAGTTAAACTTTTCACCATATCCGTCCTCTTTCAAGGCAGGATATAAAATAGCACCAAGAGCAATTATGGTTACACCAGAAGCCCCTGTAAAAGCTGTAAAAAAAGCACAAGCAGCAAGACATACCAATGATAAGCCGCCAGGTATCCATCCAAAAATTGAGTTGGTTAGTTGCACTAATCTTTTTGGAGCATTGCTTTCACTTAATATATATCCAGCAAAAGTAAAAAGTGGAATTGCCGAAAGAAATGGCATGCTTGCTATGCTCTGTATTTCTATAGCCATTATCATTAAATCAGAATCTAGTTTATAAAAACCAAGCATTGCACTTGAGGCAATTACTACAAATAAAGGAGCACCAAGGATTGCGGTAATCACTAAAATGAAACTTACAAAAATCATTTTGATAAAGTCCCAGAAAATATAGCAATCAATTTTTTAAATGCATCAATTGAGAATCTGTAAGATATTAAAAAGAAGGCAATAGGTACAATAGAATGAGCAATCCAAGCTGGTGTATTTACTAAAACAGTATCGCCGTATTCAATTTCTATTTTTAGATACCGATAAGCTTGAAAAGCAATTAAACCGCAAGTTATTGCCGCAAATATATCAATAAATAATTGAATCACATTTGCAGCCCTATTGGATAAATAATGAGAGATTGCATCAATTCTTATATGCCGATTCTCTCTGCAAGCCGAAATTGAGCCAACTAAAGCTATCCATAAAACCATTAAACGCACAAGTTCGTCTATCCAGCCAAATCCCGCCTCAAAAACTTCACGCATTATAATTTGACTTACTGCAATTAGGATCAAGGATATTAATATAAAAACCAATACTATAGTTTCAAATCTTGATCCAATTTTATCCAGACGATCTAATATAGGCTGGATTTTCATCTATTACTCGCTATTAATAATCTTATTGTCACGAAATTCAGCAATATGGCTAAGCATTTCTTTGTAAAGCTCCAATGAAAAGCCGCCAGCTGATCCTAATTTAAGATTTGATTTAAGTAGCAACTCCCTAACTTTATTGAGCTCGATCTCATCAAATCTTATTTCTTGAATACCACTTCTTATAAGTGCTGCATAAGCATTTTCATTATCAATCAGATTTAGTTCATCAAATTTATCATAAGTCCTATTCATAACTTCTCGGATAATTACCTGATCTTTAATATCGATTTTATCAAAGACTTTTTTATCTATAGCCATATATCCAAAAGTATAAATTAGAGGGACTGGTGTTATATATTTTACCTTTGTATGCCATTGCAGCACTAAGCCAACAATAGTTGGGATAGTCACAATATCAATAAGGCCAGTTTGCAAGCCTGTCAAGACGTCAGTAATAGGAAGAGTTACAGGATTTAGTGAGAGCGCCTCCATTGACTTGTAACTCATAATGTCGCCCTCTGGCACCCATACTCGCTTACCCTTAAGGTCTTCCAAAGTTTTTACTGGTTCACTAGACATTATGTTTGCAAAGCCCGACGTTGCAAAGCCAAAATTTACGAACCCAGAGTCCTCAAGCCCTTTCTGAAGGATTAAATCCATTTTGGAACGGACATAAGTCGCTTCTTGCTCAGAATTAAACACCAAAGGCATGCCATATATATTTAAATTCGGATATTGGGCAGCGAGAGAGGTTGGTGTAAATGCACCACCCTGTAACTGTTTAATACGTATTTGACTTAGAACTTTAGAATCACTGCCTTTAATTCCACCGCCATAATATTTGATATTGACGCGCCCTTGAGTTTTGTCATAGATCTCTTTAGCGCTTGCGCGCATATCATTCATCCACTGAGTTCCTTCTGGAGTAGCAGTGGCTATTTTTAATGTAATACCCGATGCAGATGATATATTTAATATAAATATTAAGAACAATAAGGCAATTTTTTTCATAAATTTTAAATCTCTATTACTTGAATAATAAGTTTCATTAAAAAACTAAAAGTAATCATCTGCTTCAGCAAGTAATTTAATGGCTTCTTTTTGAGCCACTCTGTTTGTCAATATAAATCCATTATGATTTGGATCTGCATTTAAGATTTCATTTAATAATTGATCGTGCAGCTCTCGTTCATACATTAATCTTGCATAATATCTCGCATATTCCAATTTAGCACTAAGGTCATAGCCATTCGATTCTGCTATTGCCTTTTCAAAATACATACGAGCTAATTCTGGCTTACCACCTAACATAGGTGGCCTTAAAGAATGCATAATACCGATGTAGGTATATGCGCTTGCATTTGCATCATCTCCACTTACTTCTAAATAATGATCAAATAATTTCTGAATTTGAGGGAATTCAGCTATCGTGTCCCAACTAGTGCTTCTTACTCTAAGGTACGCCAGTGATGACAAGCCATAAGAAAGAAGAATATTTGCATCAGTGGGATCAATGCCATTTAAGGACATTAAAAATTCATCATAATTTATATTTGGCCATACACAAGACGGTTTGTGAACCAAACACATGGCTCTGAGGCCATACCCACGTGCACGATCTGTTAATCTTAATGAACGCTCATTATCATCCACAAAGATTGAATCATACAAAACATATAAGCTTGCACCAGCTGCCAATAAGTCAGGATTATCTGGAGCGCCAGATATCAGACTATCCATTGTAAGTATAAGAGTTGGAAGACCATCTCGAACAATTTCAGGGTCATCCTGATTTAGAATCGAAGCCGCTAAGTTATTTGAAAAATTTGAAGTAGCATTTGATACTAAAAAAGTGCAGCCAATAGACAGCAATGACAACGCAATTACAAGAAGATTCTTTTTCATAATACGAAAACTCAAAACTGACTGTTTAAACAGCCACAAGCTTATAAATAAATACGCATTATAGCGAAAAAAACCTAAAGGCAGATAGTGAGAAAATCAAAATCTTTTGTCTTTTAGATTTTTTCCTTAATTCTTGCAGCTTTACCTGTGAGACCGCGTAAATAATAAAGCTTTGCGCGACGAACATCTCCGCGGCGCTTAACTTGAATTGAGTCTACATCTGGACTATAGGTTTGAAATACGCGTTCAACGCCCTCGCCATGAGAAATCTTTCGAACAGTAAATGCAGAATTTAAACCACGATTGCGCTTTGCAATAACAATGCCTTCAAAGGCTTGGAGTCGCTCACGAGTGCCTTCTTTAACCCTAACTTGCACAACAATTGTATCGCCTGGGCCAAATGATGGAACCTTTTTGGTCATTTGCTCTTGTTCAATTGCTTCTATTATTTTACTCATTATTTTTGCTCTTTTAAAAATTCTTCAAGCAACACTTGTTGCTCTACGTCTAAATCAATCTTTTCTAGTAAGTCTGGGCGCTTTAAGAAACTAAATCCCAAAGCTTGCTTTCTTCTCCATCTAGAAATTTCAGCGTGGTTTCCTGATAATAATACATCAGGAACCTTGCGTCCTTCTATATTTTCTGGCCTCGTATAATGAGGATGATCAAGCAAACCCTTCATAAACGAATCTTCTGCAGCTGATTCATTTCCTCCCAACGTTCCAGGAAGCAATCTAACTATTGCATCAATCACTACCATTGCTGCTATTTCACCCCCTGAAATTACAAAATCACCTATGGAAACTTCTTCATCAATTTGAGAATCAAAAAGCCTTTCATCAATTCCTTCATAACGCCCAGCTAATAAAATTAAACTAGGCATTTTTGCAAACCTCTTAGCCATTTCTTGATTAAAAGGCTTTCCTTTTGGCGATAAATAAATTACCGAATAACCTGGAGGTAAACTATCTTTGGCTGCCTCAAGCGCCGCATCGATAGGTTCATATTTCATTACCATACCGGGCCCACCACCATAAGGCTTATCATCTATGATTTTATGAACACCCTCTACATAATCACGTGGATTTTTAGTTTTTAAGGTAAAGATTTTGCGTCGATGGGCTTTGCCAATAACGCCAAATTTTTTAACTGTTTCAACCATATCAGGAAATACGCTAACAACGCTGATTTCCATTTTATTAGTCCCATTCCCAATCTACATAAATATGATGTTTAGTTAGATCAACATCAATTATGATTTTTCCATATACAAACGGAATCAATATTTCTTGATCACCTTCTAATACCATTACATCATGAGTGCCTGTCTCAATAAAACCTTTGACAGTGCCCAACTGATTACCACCATTAATTTGAGAAACTTTTAATCCCATCAAGTCTGACCAATAATAATGGCCATTTTTCAATATTGGTAGCTTATTTCTCTCGGTTGCAATTTTCTTATCAATCAAAGTTACTGCTTGATTCCGGTCCTCAAGGCCATCTAATTTTAAAATAATAGATTTTCCATGGCTTTGCCCTTCAATGACTCTGATGGGCATCCATTTATCATCTTGGCTAAGGATTAAATCCTTATATTTTAATATTGCCTCTCTAGGTTTAGTATATGAAAAGACTTTCACCCATCCCTTAATTCCATGTAAACCAGCTACTCGGCCTAAGATGATAGGGTTAGAAACTAACAATTTAAACGCTAACAGCTGCCTTCTGGTGCTGTTTTAAGAGCGATGCCACCCGGTCAGAAGGTTGAGCACCTTGACTGATCCAATAATTGACTCGCTCAATATCTATACGAAGAGTTTCTTCACTTTCTTTGCCGACTGGATTAAAAAAACCAAGTCGCTCAATGTAACGACCATCACGACGATTTCGAGAATCAGTGACAATCAAGTGATAGAAAGGACGTTTTTTAGCGCCTGAGCGCGAAAGTCGAATACTTACCATTATATTTCCGAATAAAAAAAAACAAAAAAAATTATTAATTGCTGCATATATTAGACGGCGCATTGTACGTGTTTTATGGAAAATGTGAAGTGTTTATTCAAGTAAAATATTTAAGTTTTTCCGTAAGTTACAAGAAAGATACTTAGAAATCATCCTAAAATTAAAGGTTTAGGATTAAATTTAATACTTTTCTATTTAAATCCTGGTGGCAAAATACCCCCAGGTAAACTACGCATCATCTTTTTCATGCCACCCTTGGACACTTTTTTCATCATCCTTTCCATTTGAGTATATTGTTTTAAAAGACGATTTACGTCCTGAATATTCTGCCCCGATCCGAGGGCAATTCGGCGTTTTCTTGAGCCATTAATGACTTTTGGAGAATTTCTCTCTCCTGGAGTCATGGAATTAATGATGGCTATTTGATGGCTAAGTTTTTTTTCGTTTGCGGCATCTTTTAATGCTGCAGAACTTATATTGCCGGCGATTGGTAGTTTCTTAAGCATCGATGCAAGCCCTCCCATATCTTGCATCTGCAAAAACTGGTCTCGAAGATCCGTCAAATCAAAATTACGGCCTTTCTTTAATTTTTGAGCTAGTTTTTTTGAATCACTTTTACTAACTTTTTGCTCAATTTCTTCAACAAAGGACAAAATGTCACCCATGCCTAAGATTCGAGATGCTAATCTATCAGGATAAAGCATTTCCAAAGCATCGAGTTTTTCACCAGTACCTAAAAAGCGAATAGGTTTTCCAGTGACTTGCCTCACTGATAATGCAACACCCCCTCTGGAATCACCATCTGCTTTCGTTAATATAATGCCTGTCAAAGGGAGCATTTGATCAAAGGTCGCTGCTGCGTTAACAGCGTCTTGTCCTGCCATACTATCAACAATAAATAAGGTTTCATTTGGCTTGGCTTCTGAATTAATTGCTTGTATTTCTTGCATTAATTCATCATCTACATGTGTTCTACCAGCAGTATCGATGATGATAACATCAGCATGTAACTGCACGGCATCTTTCAAAGCCCGCCTAACAATATGCAGTGGCTTTTCACTTGAACTACTATCCGAGAAAAGAGCACCTACATCCGTAGCAAGCTTCTTAAGCTGTAGAATAGCTGCAGGGCGTTGAACATCTACACTGACAAACATTACTTTCTTTTTCTCAAGCTCAATTAGACGTTTACCAAGTTTAGCGGCAGTTGTGGTTTTACCAGCACCCTGAAGTCCAACTAACATAAAAACAACTGGTGGCTGCGCTTTAAAATTTAGGGGTGCAGCGTAACTACCAAGTATTTTAACTAACTCAGAATGGATAATTTTTACAAAGGCTTGGCCTGGAGTAAGACTTTTGCCAACCTCTTCGCCTATTGCGCGTTCTTGTACTTGATTAATAAAGCTTTTTACTACAGGCAAGGCTACATCTGCTTCAAGAAGTGCAAGCCTTACTTGACGTAAGGTATCCTTTATATTGGTTTCAGTAATCCGTCCCTTGCCAGATAAACTTCTGGCAGCTTCCGATAATCGCTTACTTAAATTATCAAACATTACTGAAGCTTAACTTACAAATATGATAACTGCATAATTTTTATGAGAAATTTTTCTTTAAAAAAAATATCACAGACTATTTAAACTACATTTTTAACATACCCTGGTAACATTTTATATCTATATGAGGGTTCTCTTAAGCTACGCCATATGGGATGATAAAAAATTATCGAATAAGGTTATAATATTTAGAATGAGTTTTATTCAAGTCTTAATCTTCTTTATGTACCTATTATCTGCCGGAATGTTTGTAACATCACGACTTCCAAAGTACTCAGCGTCGCAAAGAAAATTTCTCAATCTAGCATTCGTTATTAATGTAATTGGAATTTCTTTGCACATAATCTTCTTGTACTCGCCAATGCTTGCAGGTGATGGTCTTAACTTCTCATTTGGCAACATTATTTCAATGATTGGTTTAGAGCTTGCAATTATAGGTCTAATTTCAGCTATTCAGCCGACATTGCGCGGTATTTCAGCTGGACTTCTTTTTCTTGGTGCTATTGCTGTAGCGTTGGGAGCAATTACCATTGCCGTTATAGGCCTTGGGGAATCTGCTCCTGATATGATTAAACTTTCATGGCAAATGAGATCTCATATTTTAATTTCTCTTATTTCATACGGTCTTTTGTATGTTGGAGCTATCATTGCTGTAATGATGATGTTGCAGGAAAAGCGACTACGAGCTAGCAAACTATCTGCGATCAGTAGTATTTTTGCCCCTCTTGAAACATCAGAAAATTTACTTTTCAAAATAACAGCTGTTGGCTTTACTGGCCTTGCAATAACAATAGTATCTGGATTAACTTTTGTTGATAACTTGTTTGCTCAACCTCTTGTACATAAAACTGCATTATCGCTAATAGCGCTTTTTATTTTTGGTACATTACTTGCAGGCCGAATTTTTGCAGGATGGCGAGGCAGTCGTGCAATAAAACTTTACCTTAGTGGGTTTGTATTGTTATTCATTGCTTATTTTGGTGTGAAATTGTTTCTCGAGCAAATACTTGGTCAAAGTTGGAGTTAACATTGCAGCATAATTTAGCTAGTTTTCTTCATTCTTTGAGTCGTATTTTTGAGTGGTGATATGTCACTATTTGGGCTTATAAGTTTACTTGTAGTGCTTTTGCTTCTATCTGCATTTTTTGCAGGCTCAGAAACTGCATTAATGAGTCTAAATAGATATCATTTGCGTCATAAATCCCGCAAAGGAAATCGTGGTGCGAAGCTAGCTGAGCAGTTACTAAAGCGCCCTGATCGTCTAATTGGCCTGATTCTTTTGGGTAATAACCTAGTAAATTTTTCAGCAAGCGCTCTTGTTACATTAATAGCTTTTGATTTAGGTGGAGAACCAGCAGTTGCTATTGGCACTGGAATTCTTACTCTCACAGTTATCATTTTTGCTGATATAGCACCTAAAACCGTAGCTGCATTAAATCCTGAGCGATTTGCTTTTCCTGCAGCGATGATTTATTACCCTTTATTAAAGATTACTTATCCCATTGTATGGCTTACAAATATGGCTTCCAATGGTTTTCTATTTCTACTAGGTATTCGCGATAAAGGAAATAATTTACAAACTTTAACACGTGAAGAACTGCGTACAGTGGTTCGTGAAACAAGCACTAGAATTCCAACGCGTTATCGAGAAATGCTTCTTAGTATTCTTGACCTTGAGAAAGTTACAGTCGCTGATGTTATGGTTCCACATAAAGAGATTATTGGAATTGATATTAATGATAATAATGTTGAGATTGAAAAAGCTATCTCTGACAGTCACCATACTCGACTTCCCGTATATCAGGGTAATTTGGATAAAATTGTTGGAATATTACATTTAAGAAACTTTGCTAATACTTCCAATAAAAGTTTCTCTAAAAAATCACTTCATAATTTATTAAATGCGCCTTACTTTGTTCCAGAAGGTACATCACTTAGCACTCAACTTATACATTTTCAGAGACAAAATGAAAGAATAGCTTTAGTAGTTGACGAATATGGTGATATTCAGGGCATTATCACTTTAGAAGATATCTTAGAAGAAATTGTTGGTGAATTTACTGACCCCTTGAATGAGGAAAATGATGTTATACAAAATAGCCCTAACTCATTCATAGTTGACGCGATGGCAAATATTCGTGAACTTAATCGATCCCAAAACTGGGAGCTTCCAAGTAATGGTCCAAAAACTTTGAATGGACTTATTATTGAAATGCTAGAGACCATCCCGGAGCCTTCAACTTGTTTGAAAATAAATGGATACCCAATCGAAATAATTGAATCTAACGATAATTGTATAGAATCAGTTCAAATAGGAACGAGGATTTACGAGAGAGAAATAAATGAATGAAAAAAATTATTAGAGAACTTCTTGAAGAGCATCACTTAATCTACGTACTCCAATTATTTTAATTCCCTTTGGAATTTTTTTCGGTACATTACCAATCGGAGCGATAATTTTAGTAAATCCCTGCTTAATAGCAGCTGTTATTCGTTCGATTCCATACTTTACGGGTCGAATTTCACCTGCCAACCCAACTTCACCGAAACAAACAAGGTTTTCTGAAAATTTCAAATCCTTAAAGCTGGAAACAATTGCCATAATTGTAGGTAAATCAACCGCAGTTTCGTTTATTTTCAAACCACTAACAACATTAATAAAAACATCCTCATTAACTAAAGATACAGATCCATGTCGATGTAGGACTGCTATTAGTAATGCTAAACGATTTTGATCTACACCCTGCGCAAGTCTTTTAATATGATTATTGTTACTTTGAGAAACCAACGCCTGAATTTCTACTAAAAGGGGACGACTGCCCTCCCATACAATGGATACAATGCTTCCAGATTCATCAGAAACACCTCTAGATAAAAAAATAGCAGAAGGATTGTTTACCTCATTAAAGCCCTTTTCTGTCATTGCAAAAACACCCATTTCACCGCTAGCACCAAATCTATTTTTAACAGATCTTATTATTGAATATCTGCTTGCTGGATCACTTTCAAAATAAAGTACAGTATCAACCATATGCTCGACTACTCGAGGGCCGGCAATTGCACCTTCTTTGGTTACATGGCCAATAATAAATACTGAAATATCATTTTTTTTTGCAAATTCAACAATTTTTGCAACACATTCACGTAATTGAGTAATGGAGCCTGGCGCAGAAGACAGCTCATCGTTTGTCATGGTTTGCATTGAATCAACGATCAAAATACGTGCTTCACATTTTTTCGTCTGTGAAAGCACATTTAAAATAGACGAATCTGTAAGTACATTCATTCTAAGTGCATCGAGACCAAGACGTTGAGAACGTTGTCCTATCTGACGAAGAGATTCCTCTCCTGACGCATAGCATATTGGCACATCAAGCATTAAATTTGCTGATACCTGTTGCAAGAGGGTCGACTTACCAATACCTGGGTCACCCCCAAGTAATATAACTGCGCCAGGAATTAGGCCGCCGCCTAACACATGATCCAACTCCTTGAATCCAGTTGAATACCTGAAATTTATATCATCGGGTAGTTTGTCTAAAGTAGTAACAACTTCAGAACGTACTGAAGAATCGACTGCTCTTGATTCACTCATGGTGTTCCAACAGCCACAACTAGAGCATTGACCAGCCCATTTGGTAGAATTAATGCCGCATTCACTACAAATATATGAAACTTTCGACTTAGGCATAATTAAAAGACCTTCAAGTAATTTAAATTCATCAAATGTTACTTAAATTTATATATCTAACTAAATATAAATAAATAAATATAAATTTTTAAATTAAGTATTATCTAACTGTATACAAATAAAAATTATTTGATGCTAGTCTAACTCAATTTATTTACCAAGAATCCTGTTAATTTATGACTTCTATAAAAAATAATAAAAAAACACAAGATTTCATTCAACCATCAATACAATAGGGCTTCAACATGCAATTTTTTCTGAACAAATCTTTTAAATTGACGGAAAATAATACAAGTATTAGTCGTGAAATTATTGCAGGGCTAACTTCGTTCTTAGCTATGTCATACATCATGGTAGTAAATCCATTAATTCTTAGTGAAGCAGGAATGGATTTTGGTGCAGTATTTGTTGCAACCTGCCTTTCAGCTGCCTTAGGATCTCTTATTATGGGTGTATTGGCCAATTATCCTGTTGGGCTTGCACCAGGAATGGGTCAAAATGCTTTTTTCACTTATAGCGTTGTAATTAGTTCAGGCCATCCTTGGCAAACAGCATTAGGTGCGGTTTTTCTCTCTGGGATATTATTTTTAATTATAAGCTTTCTTCCTGTAAGAGCGTGGTTAATAAATTCAATCCCAAAAAACCTTAAATTAGGTATGACAGCTGGCATTGGTTTTTTTCTTGCATTCATTGCTATGAGAAATGCTGGTGTCATTACTTCTGACACTACAACTATCACAGCATTGGGTGATGTACCATCATATTCAGCAATCATGGCACTTGTTGGTTTCTTTGCAATCACGGCGTTCGCCTCCAATGGTTATAAAAGCTCCGTTATTTTTGGAGTTTTATTGGTATCGGTTATCAGTTGGTTGCTTGGAAAAACAGAATTTTTAGGTATTGCTGCCGCACCTCCATCAATAGCTCCTCTATTCTTTCAACTCGACATTAGAGCAGCTTTTGATATCTCTATGCTTAGCGTGATTTTAACAATGCTGTTGGTAGATATATTTGATACTGCTGGTACCTTGGTAGGTGTAGCCACCAGAGGAAACTTAATTGATTCATCCGGAAATCTTCCACGATTAAATAAAGCTTTACTTGCTGATTCGAGTTCCACGGCAGTAGGCGCTTTACTTGGGACTTCATCTACTACAAGTTACATTGAAAGTGCGGCCGGCGTTGAAAGTGGAGGTCGCACTGGATTAAGTGCTGTTGTCATTGGAATTGCTTTTATTTTATCGCTTATTTTTGCCCCACTTGCCCAAAGTATACCGAGCTTTGCTGCAGCCGCAGCTTTACTTTTCGTCTCTTCATCAATGACTCAAAGTTTGACTGAAATTGATTGGAATGATGTGACGGAATCTTCACCAGCTATTATTACTGCGCTTATGATGCCATTTAGTTTTTCTATTGCTGATGGAATTGGAATAGGTTTTATAAGTTACACACTTATTAAAATTTTAGCGGGAAGGTTTAAAGAAATCCCAATAGCTGTTAATTTGATAAGCCTAATTTTCGCTTTTAAATTTTTTTACCTTTAAAAGAAAAGGGAAGATATGAACAAAAAAAATAATATTTTATTATTTTTGTTTTCTTTATTTTTTTTATTAATCAATATTTCTTATGCACAATAGAATCCATCTGATGAGGACAAAACCCTGAAACAGTTGTAATAAAAAAGCTTTTCTTAGAATTGAAAATTTAAAGAAATTTCAGAGCTAGAGGTAGCCCTAAAATGTTATTCCTCAAGAAAATCTGCATATGTATTAGGTGCCCAATTTTCAAATTTTGTATATCTGCCAACAAAAGTTAAAGGAAAGTCTCCGATAGGTCCATTTCGCTGCTTAGCGATAACAATATCAGCAACTCCTTTACGTGGAGTATCTTGGTTATATACTTCATCTCTGTAAATAAATAAAATAAGATCAGCGTCCTGTTCAATTGCACCAGATTCTCTCAAGTCAGACATAACAGGTCTTTTATCTGGGCGCTGCTCAACACTCCGATTAAGCTGCGATAAAGCTATTACTGGGCATGACATTTCTTTTGCAAGCGCCTTTAATCCGCGAGAAATTTCTGATATCTCTGTTGCGCGATTTTCTTTGTTTCCAGGCACCTGCATTAACTGCAAATAATCTATGACAATTAAACCTATACCGTTTTCACCCTGTTCACGTTGTAAGCGCCTAGATTTAGCTCTTATCTCACTTGGTGATAATCCAGGAGTATCATCAATAAAGATGGGAGCATCAGACATTAACTGAACTGCAGTATTTATACGAGACCAATCTTCATCTGGAAAATTACCTGTTCGTAAATGCGTTTGATCAACACGGCCTAATGATGAAATCATACGAAAAGCAAGTTGCTGAGCAGGCATTTCCATCGAAAAAATTACCGTAGGTACCTTTGATCCGATAGCCGCATTCTCAGCTATATTAACTGCCAGAGCAGTTTTTCCCATTGATGGTCGACCTGCAACAATTATAAAATCTCCAGGCTGTAATCCAGCGGTCATTTTATCAAATTCAGTATAGCCAGTAGATATACCTGTAATATCTCCGTCTGATTGATGCAAAGCATCAATTCTATCGACCGTAGAGGGTAGAATTTCTTTTAAGGAAGCAAAACCTTTATTGCTACGATTTCCTCTATCAGCAATTTCAAATACTGCTTTCTCCGCATCTTCCAGAATTTCAGCTGCTGTTCTACCGTCACTAATGAACGCACTACCCGCTATTTCATTCCCTGCACTGATAAGAGCACGAAGAGTCGCATGCTCCCTTAAAATTTTTGCATACCAGCGCACATTTGCTGCGCCTACCGTCTCATTTGTAAGGGTTGCTAGATATTCAAGACCACCAGCATTTTCTAACTCACCGTGACTGTCAAGGTGTTCAGAAACGGTAACAACATCGCAGGGACTGTCGCTCTCAACGAGACTCTGAATGGCAGAATAAATTAATTGATGGTCTTTACGATAAAAATCGTTACTTGATATTAAATCAGCAACTTTATCCCAAGCCGAAGAATCAAGCATCAATCCTCCGATCAAAGATGTTTCAGCTTCCAAAGAATGTGGTGGCACTTTTATGTGCTGGCCAACTTCTTTATCGATGCTTTCTTTGTCAACAGCTCGGACCATTCCAAGTTTTCCTCAGTCAACGCTAAATTGACTTTTAAATAACATAAAATCATTAGATACAAAAATTAGTAGCTGACGATTAATATAGTATTATTATTCCGCTGCAACGACTCGAATAAGAACTTCAGCATTTACCTCGCCATGAAGATGAATGCCCACTTGATATTCTCCTAATTCTTGAATAGGCCCATCAGGCATACGAATTTCACTTCGCTCGACTTCAATTTGAATATCTGAAAGTGCTTTTGCAATGTCAATTGGACCAACAGAACCAAATAATTTATTTTCAGAGCTTACGTTAGCGGGGATTATAAGTTCTGAACCATTCATAGATTTAGCTCTAGCTTTAGCTTTTAAAACTTCTTCAGCCGCTACTTTCTCAAGCTCAACACGACGAGATTCAATCTCTTTAATATTGATATCGGTTGCAAGTGCAGCTTTACCTTGAGGAAGTAAAAAATTACGACCATAACCAGCTTTTACTTTGACAAGATCACCAATGCCACCAAGATTTTCAACACTTTCTAATAAAATAACTTTCATAATTTTAAGCCTTTAAACTTTTTTTAATCGACGCCTAAACCCAAGCCAAACATCTATATAACCAATAAATGCTAATGCTACCATTAAAAAGATCTGTAAAATGGGAAAAATTATATACACCACGGCAACGATAATAGGTTGCACTATCCCCTCATCTTTCAACCAATGCAAAATTGCTAATCCTTGCATCATAAACATTGCAAATACAGCAAATACTGTATGCTGAAACCAATTTGAGTCAATTAAGAATGCAATTACAGTTAGAGCAGCTAAAGCAATTGCTATAATTCGACCAAAATCTAAATCTTTAAACTGTCCAAATTCAAATGTTTCAATTGGTAATCTTTTGTATAACGAATAACCAAACAATAAAACCATTGAATAAATTAACCAAAAAATAAATACCGCCGAAATTGTCAAAATATCTGCAGTTAAAAGTCCAGCTTCTAGCTGCATTCCACTCTCTCTTAATAGTTGCGCCATTACATCCAAATATGGCTGCCAGAACACTGCTAAATCAGGAATAAATAAACTTATAACTAACAAAAACGCGAAAGATACAATCATTAGCATTTGTAAGCTAAGTGTCAAAGATTGCGTCTTTACTAATACCACAACTGCTAATAAGGCAGGTAACCATGCAACGAAAATTAAAGTCAGTATCGATGAAAGCGAGCCACCCAATATCAAAAGCGTCACAGCTGTGATTAGCGCAGTAAAAAAAACAATATTCATTATTTTTCTGTAGCCTTGCGCTAAAGCTAAGAAAACAACAATGGTACCACCAGTAAGCTGGGGAATGGGTAATAGCAAAGTTACTGTCAAAGCTAGAACTGCATTATGTGGTCGTGCTAGCAACCATTTCGAAAACGCTTGCACGAAATCCTTACTCCAATATATTAATGTCGATCAGTATATGGAAGTAACGCAAGAAACCGTGCTCTCTTGATAGCTGTGGCTAATTGACGTTGATAATGAGCTTTTGTTCCAGTGATTCTGCTAGGAACAATTTTGCCAGTTTCAGTTATGTAAGCTTTAAGTAGATTGATATCTTTATAATCAATCTCATCAATCTTTTCTGCTGTGAAACGACAATACTTTCGTCTACGTGAGTAACGATTCATAATAATTCTCCAAAGATGCTTTTAGCATACGCTCATTGAGCTGTATCTTCTTTAATCTCTTCATTATCAGATGCCGCAGAATCAACTTCTAATGGTGATACTTCATTATCTGATGCTTCTTTTGATGTAACTACTTCATTAGAATCCTTTGAGGTTTCTGTCTGAGGATCCTCTACCTTTTTGCTAGTGCTAGCATCTTCTTCGGTTCTCATTGCAGATTCAGCCACAGCTTTTGCATCTCGTCGTTGCTGGGCCTCTTTTTCTTTAGCTTTTTCTTCTGCTACAGAAATAGCCATTGGAGATGCTTCAGTAATGGCGTCATTTCGAACGATAATAAGATTTCTTAGAACAGCATCATTAAACTTAAAAGCGGATTTAATCTCATCAATAACGGTAGGCTCAGACTCAACGTTAAGAAGAGCATAATGTGCCTTATGAATCTTACTTATTGGATGTGCTAATTGGCGGCGGCCCCAATCTTCAGAGCGATGTACCTTACCACCTGAGTCAACAATCATGCTTGTGTAACGCTCTATCATGGCAGGCACTTGATCGCTTTGGTCTGGATGAACTAGAAAAACTATTTCATAATGTCTCATTTTATTCCCTTTCGGATTGTAGTTATTTGGTAAATATAAATAACAAGGGTTAATACCGTCTTAATAGACGGGAACGGAATCCTACCTAAGGCTTAAGCTTGACGCAAGGCCCTTTGACGAACTATTTCAAAGAGACAAACACCTGTCGCAACTGAGACATTCAAGCTCGAAACTACACCCATCATTGGTATGCTAATTAGAGAGTCGCAGCGCTCTAGGATATTTTTACTAATTCCGCTATTTTCTGCGCCCATTACCATGGCTATAGATCCATCTAATTTAGCTTCTAGTAAGCTAATGCTAGCTTTATCGCTAGTACCAATAATATTGATTCCATAATCTTTAAGCCATCTTATGACTCTATTAAGATTACCCACAGCCGCTAGAGGAAGTTGTTCCGCTGCTCCTGATGCTACCTTACTCACAGCGGGACTCAAGCCTGCTACCGCATGTCGAGGTATAATTATTGCATCTACACCAGCTGCATCAGACGTCCTCATGCAAGCACCTAAATTATGCGGGTCTTGGATACCCTCAAGAATAAGAAACAACAGAGGTGCGCTATTTTCAACCATGAGGCGCTCTTCTACCATCTTCCTAAGGTCAGCCTCATCAAGTATTTTTCTATTTTTTAACTCAGCTATAACGCCTTGATGACGCACATTTTGACTCATTTGAGATAGGCGCGACCTATTAGTATATTGAATTTTTACACCTTCAAGCTCAGCAGAATTAATGATTTTTTTTAGCCTCGAATTTGCTGAATCATGTTCTATATAAATACAAAATATATCTTTATCATTTTTAGATAAAAGCAATTCAACTGCGCGAATACCTATTGCATAATGTGTTTTACTCATTAACTTCTCATTCTTAATCTTTATTATTTTTTTTAATAACTTTTGTATTTTTAAACAACTCTCAAGCAATTTGAAAATCAATTTTTCGGGTTTCCATATCGACATTTTTAACTATAATCTTGATTGTTTCACCAAGACTGAAGGATCGCCCTGTCCTTTCACCTATTAACCTATGTGACTCTGCTTCGAAACTATAATAATCATTACTCAAACTTTTAACGTGAACCAAACCATCAATCATTAATTCATTAATTTGCACAAATAAACCAAAATTTGTAATGCCTGTAATTATTCCTTCGTATGCCTCTCCAGTATATTTTTCCAAATACTCACATTTTAGCCATGCCTCAACATCACGAGTAGCCGCTTCTGCTCTCTTTTCGTGAGCTGAAGTGATTTCACCATAATGCTCCATTTTTTCTTTGCTGTAGTGAAATCTTCCAACTTTATTATTATTTACAATATGCTTAATGGCTCGATGAACTAGCAAATCAGGATAACGACGTATTGGAGAGGT